>Ga0114962_10001701_pt1 | contig 18844 bp, 16 predicted proteins | sample C_130820_MF_Meta_FD_87017 | JGI IMG/M metagenome (GOLD analysis project Ga0114962, IMG submission 87017) | Freshwater microbial communities from Lake Croche, Canada to study carbon cycling - C_130820_MF_MetaG | ecosystem: Environmental > Aquatic > Freshwater > Lake | place: Lake Croche, Canada...
CGCACTTGATGCTGCACCACCACTCATTATTACCTCTGTATTACTCCATACTACATCAGTACCATTTTTTCTTAACCATATATCTATTGTATCTGTTCCACTATTTGTTCTATCAAATTGAGCCGAAAACTGGATGTTATATACACCACCATTTAGGAATACAATTTTATTACCACCATCAGTATTTATACCATTAGCTTCAGCTGTTGAGTTAATATAAATGATATTAGGAGTTGAAGCAGTTGGGTTTGTTTGAGTCGTTGTATCATAAGCTGATATATAATAACCCAACGCACCACCAGCACCAGTCGGTCCGAATGAACCTTGATTACCCTGATTACCTTGACTACCAGTAGCACCGGTATTACCTGTATTACCTTGATTACCTTGGTTACCTTGAGGTCCTTGTGAACCAGTAGCACCTGTATTACCTGTATTACCTTGATTACCTTGGTTACCTTGAGGTCCTTGAGAACCAGTAGTACCTGTACCAACATTACCTTGAGGACCGGTTGAACCTTGAGGACCGGTTGAACCTTGATTACCTTGATTACCCTGTGGACCTTGTGATCCAGTAGCACCTGTATTACCTTGAGGTCCGATTGAACCCTGATTACCTTGTGAACCTTGTGATCCAGTAGCACCTGTATTACCTTGATTACCCTGAGAGCCTTGATTACCTTGGTTACCCTGAGCGCCTTGATTACCTTGATTACCCTGTGAACCTGTTATACCTTGACTACCTTGAGGTCCGGTTATACCTTGTGATCCCTGATTACCTTGTGATCCTGAACCTGTACCACCACCTCCATCACTACCAGCAGGGCCTTGTAGACCAATAAAACCTTGTGGACCAAAATCACCACTAGGTAATAAAAATGATATCTCAACACTAGTAGGAGACATTGGCCCGACACCACCTTGATAACCTAGTGCATAAAAGGCTATACCATATCCATTATTTAATGAAATTTCACTAGGGTATACAGCATATATATTTGAATTACTAGAATTAGAAGAGTCAGTTATCTGTACAAATAAAGGACTTGTTCCGGAAGGTGATGAAGTGTATATAGCATTGTATATACCTTGAAAAAAACCATTGTAAATACCAAAATCATTACCATAACCATCTTGTCCACTTAAATAGAATAAACTTGAATATTGTAAATCTGTATAGTCTACAGTTAAATATCCAGTATTATATCCTTCGTATCCATATATAACCGGGTAATATATAGAAAATCCCCCAAATAATCCAGTATATCCTTGTGGACCTATGTCACCTTGAGGACCTAGATCACCTTGAGGACCTAGATCACCTTGAGGACCTATATCACCCTGTGAGCCTTGTGACCCTGAGCCTGTACCTCCACCCCCAGTTCCAGCAGGACCTTGTGGACCTAGATCACCTTGAGGACCTTGTGAACCAGTTAAACCTGTTCCTTGTGGACCTTGTGAACCAGTTGCTGACGTTGTACTTAAAACCCACGCATATCCATTAAATACCCATGTATTACCATTAAATGAATAAGGTTGACCGGTGTATGGACTAGAAGGAAAATTTATTGATGCCATTATTTATATAATATACTTTATGTATATATTTATAAACTCGTTTCCATTTTATAACTTATTTGTTTAGTAATTTCTTTAACTCTTGGTTTTCCTTTTCTAAAATCTCTAATCTTTTAATTATTTCTTGTGTTGCTGATATATTTAACATAGATAAAGCATCATAATCTACCACAACAAAATCATCGACCTCCTTACCATATATAAAACATTCCTCATTTAAAGGATTATCTATGGTAAAGTTTTCTTCATTTACAGAAATAACTTTAACTTTTAATTCTCCTGTTTGAGCTATTATTTTAATAGTATCTCCCTCTTTAACATCAGCTACTAATTGTATAACACCATCTATAACATTTGCTAATTTGAATATATCTGGAACTATATCTTTTTGCTTTTTAACTGCTTGTGGAAAAACTTTTTCAACTTGTTGACCAATTACTTTTTTAAAGTTATCACTACCGTTTCCAACCTTATCTTTATATTGATAATCAGTTATTTGAATTTTCTTTAATATATCTAAATCTTCTTTATTATTGGAAATACCTTTAACATCTTTAATTCTCTCATCAGAGATTGCATCAAATTCTACCGCCAAAATTCTTTGGTCTGCCCATATAGATGGTGTAATAGTTTGAGAAGAACCACCATAATAGCCTGTATTTGTATTACTACTACCTAATGCGTAATAAGCATATGTTTGAGTTGATGTATAACCAGCTATAGCTCCCTTTATATCCAATCTAGCTCTTGTAGCAACACCATTTATACCGACGTTATTTAAAGAACTAATATGTAGACCAGGTGTTCCATTTGTAAGATCAGTTCCACCAGTAATAAATGCCATATCGGAACCATTTGATCCAATACGAGTCCAAGTACCTGTATCACGAGATCTCAATTGTAAAAGACAGTCGGCTGTAGGATAATTTTGTGTAATGGATAAAGCTGCTGCTGATGCGGTTGCGGTTAATGAAAGTGCCCCACCATCTGTTAATAGAAATATAGCTGATGTATATGCGCTATTAATAATTTGTAGTGTACCAGAATTATCTAAACGGAACCATTTATTGGGATTAGTTGCACCAGATACCGTATTTGTAGCTGACAAGAAATCTAAATAAGTTGATCCACCTTTTGTATTATAACCACTTATATTAATATTTGCTGCAGTTGATGTAGTTGAATAAGTAGCATTTACAGTTAATGGTTGATAAACCACATGTGAGTTTGTACCAAAAGTTGATATAAGAGTATTTCCTAATCCACCGGTATATAATGATATTAAAGCACCTGTACCAACAGATATCCTACCATTATTTGTAGTATAATCAACAGAAATACCTGATGAATAAGTAGCTGAATATGTAGAAGTTGATAAGAAACCACCATTTGTAGTTATATTACTAGTAGTGGTGAGGGAACCAGTCGCTGTTATATTTCCTAAAACAGAATGTGTTCCAGAAAATAAAGTACCAGTTAAAGTTGAGTTTCCGGTAACTGTTAAGTTACCACTAATAGTTGTTGGTTGATAAAATGAAATTGAGTTTGTAGCAAATACAGACATCGTTGTACTACCTATACCACCTGTATAAAATGATAAATTATCATTTGATCCAACCGAAATTCTACCATTACCAGTAGAATAATCAACAACAGTACCATCAGTATATGAACCTGAATAAGTACCATTTGCTAAAAATCCTTTATTAACACTCAAATTACCATAACCATCAAGAGTAGATATAAGAGTTGTACTAGCATACCATTTATGAGACGAACCTTGGGTATCAACACCATACCACATAGTAGAAGGTGCTACACCTATAGCATAGTCAGTACTCGCCGTACCAACAAGACTATATAGTACAAGTTTTGTTCCCGGACTTCTTGTCCCAAGCATTGGTGAGAAAGAACCAGTGTTGTTGAATAAAACCCAAGCACCATTAGATGAACCATTTATAGTTAGTAAAGTACCAACTGTACTATTAGTAATTGAAATAGGTTGAGTAAAGGTACTTGAACCTGTAGCAAAAGAAGCTAATAAAGTATTACCTATACCACCGGTATAGAAACTTAAACTATCACTAGAACCAACAGACATTCTACCACCTGAAAGATAATCAAGAACAAGACCACTTGTATAAGAGCCTGAATAAGTAGCCGTTGCTAATAGTCCAGAAGCACTTAAATTACGAGTAACGCTTAAGTTAACAGTTGAAAATGTTCCAATGTTACTAAGATTACCATATCCATCAAGTGTCGCGATCAATGTAGTACCGGCATACCATTTGTGTGAAGAGGATTGTACATCGACACCATACCACATAGTAGATGGAGCAACACCGATAGCATATCCGGCGCTTGCTGTTCCTATATTATCATATACAACAAATTTACTACCAATACTTCTTGTAGTAAATGTTGGCACATCTGATCCACCAAAAGGACCCATAGATATCCAACCACCATTAATAGCACTACCTGTAAATGACATAAGAACACCCCCAGTAGGATAATTAATACTCATTGGTGCAGTAACAGCAATTGAGTTTGTTGCAATTGTGATATTGGAAGTACTTGATACAGATCCAGTACCGGTATAGTAAGCAACCTGATTAGTAACACCACTTATAACACCAGGTCCGGTAGCACCTATGAGACCTTGGTTACCCTGTGGACCTGTTATACCTTGAGGTCCTTGGTTACCCTGTGGACCTTGATTACCTTGTGATCCTTGATTACCCTGTGGACCGGTTATACCCTGAGCGCCTGTTATACCCTGTGGACCTTGTGAACCAGTTGCACCATTTAATGCTGCTGAGAATCCAGATATGACTTGTATGTCAAACCAAGGATATGATCCTGCAGTTGCAAAATCTGAGTTCCCGCCTAATGATGTTACCGAATTGTTGTTTGTTATTCTATAAGATATTACTGTAGATGCAGTTGTGGTCAATAATACTTCGGATAGTCCACCAAAAGCCGCATAAGCAGCACCATTAGTAGGTGAGTATATCGATGATATGCTACCTATGTAAGCACCAGTAGTTTCATTGTACCAACAAAGTGCCATGTTTCCCCCACTGGTAACTATATTAGGAACTTGTCCTAAAATTCTATAAGTCTTGTTTGCGGCAAGTGTTATTTGACCAGATGCAGTCGCAAGTGTTATATCACTACTATTATAGTTATCAACCTGTGTAAAAACAACTAAACTACCTGCGGTTAATCCTGTAGTCTGTTGAGCAGATCTAGAACCCCTCATGTAACTCGCGACTGGTATTAGACCCTGAGCACCAACGGATCCCTGATTACCCTGTGGTCCAGTTGCACCTTGGTTACCCTGAGCACCTTGGTTACCTTGATTACCTTGAGGTCCAGTTATACCCTGAACTCCTTGGTTACCTTGAGGTCCGGTTATACCCTGAACTCCTTGATTACCTTGAGGTCCGGTTATACCCTGAACTCCTTGATTACCTTGATTACCTTGAGACCCTGTTATACCCTGAGCACCCTGATTACCTTGACTACCTTGATTACCTTGAGGTCCGGTTATACCTTGAACTCCTTGGTTACCTTGACTACCTTGAGGTCCGGTTATACCCTGAGCACCCTGATTACCTTGACTACCTTGAGGTCCGGTTATACCTTGAACTCCTTGATTACCTTGATTACCTTGAGGTCCGGTTATACCCTGAGCACCCTGTGAGCCTTGTGAACCTTGAGGTCCGGTTATACCTTGAACCCCTTGGTTACCTTGGTTACCTTGAGGTCCGGTTATACCCTGAACCCCCTGGCCTTGATTACCTTGAGGTCCGGTTATACCCTGAGCACCCTGTGAGCCTTGTGAACCTTGACTACCCTGAGCACCCTGAGGTCCGGTTATACCCTGAGCACCTTGTCTACCCTGAGAACCGGTTATACCTTGAACCCCTTGGTTACCCTGTGGTCCGGTTATACCTTGAACCCCTTGATTACCTTGGTTACCTTGATTACCCTGATTACCTTGAGGTCCAGTTATACCTTGAACCCCTTGACCTTGAGGTCCAGTTATACCTTGAACCCCTTGGTTACCCTGTGGTCCGGTTATACCTTGAACTCCTTGATTACCTTGATTACCTTGATTACCCTGTGGTCCTGTTATACCCTGAGTACCTTGGTTACCTTGATTACCTTGAGGTCCGGTTATACCCTGAACCCCTTGAACCCCTTGGTTACCCTGTGGTCCTGTTATACCTTGAACTCCTTGATTACCTTGATTACCCTGAACCCCTTGATTGCCCTGATTACCTTGAGGTCCGGTTATACCCTGAACCCCTTGATTACCCTGATTACCTTGAGGTCCAGTTATACCTTGGTTCCCCTGTGAACCTTGAACTCCTTGATTACCTTGATTGCCTTGAGGTCCTGTTATACCCTGAACTCCTTGGTTACCTTGATTACCTTGAGACCCTGTTATACCCTGAGCACCCTGTGAGCCTTGTGAACCTTGACTACCCTGAGCACCCTGAGGTCCGGTTATACCTTGAACCCCTTGATTACCTTGGTTACCTTGATTGCCCTGATTACCTTGAGGTCCAGTTATACCTTGAACCCCTTGACCTTGAGGTCCAGTTATACCCTGATTACCTTGGTTACCCTGTGGTCCGGTTATACCCTGAACTCCTTGATTACCTTGAGGTCCGGTTATACCCTGAGTACCCTGATTACCTTGAGAACCGGTTATACCTTGAACTCCTTGATTACCCTGAGAACCGGTTATACCTTGAACCCCTTGGTTACCTTGAGGTCCAGTTATACCCTGAGCACCCTGATTACCTTGACTACCTTGAGGTCCGGTTATACCCTGAGTACCCTGATTACCTTGACTACCTTGAGGTCCGGTTATACCCTGAACTCCTTGGTTACCTTGATTACCTTGAGGTCCGGTTATACCTTGAACTCCTTGATTACCTTGAACTCCTTGATTACCCTGATTACCTTGAGTTCCTGTTATACCTTGAACCCCTTGATTACCCTGATTACCTTGACTCCCCTGTGGACCTTGAATACCTTGGATCCCCTGTGGACCTTGAACTCCTTGATTACCTTGATTACCTTGAGGTCCAGTTATACCTTGAGGTCCTGTTATACCTTGATTACCCTGATTACCTTGAGACCCTTGATTACCCTGTGGACCTTGAATCCCCTGTGGTCCTGTTATACCTTGAAATCCTGTTATACCTTGACTACCTTGAATCCCCTGATTACCCTGATTACCCTGATTACCTTGAGGTCCAGTTGTACCTTGGTTTCCCTGATTACCCTGAACCCCTTGATTACCCTGTTGACCTACCGACCCTTGATTACCTTGGTTTCCCTGATTACCCTGTGATCCCATTGAACCTTGCACACCAGGGTTACCGGAATTACCAGGATTACCAACAGGTCCTTGTCCACCTTGATTACCTTGAGATCCTTGATTACCTTGAGATCCTTGGTTTCCCTGATTACCTTGTGACCCGGTTGTACCCTGGTTACCTTGACCTTGTGACCCCTGATTACCTTGATTACCTTGTGACCCCTGATTACCTTGAGCTCCCTGATCCCCCTGAACTACAGCTGATCCACTCTTAACATACTGAAGATTTGGATTATACATAAGTAGATCATTTACCTGAAATGATATAACACCCGAACCAAAATTAACAGAACCAACAGATGACGCTAAATAAGTATCACCCACCGAACCAGTACCATTATGTAGATATGGAGTATTTGTAGATGGATCCCAGAAACCTTTAAATGTTAATACCGATGGTAGAATAGGCTCAGGTCCCTGAACTCCCTGAGGACCAGTTAAACCTTGATTACCTTGATTACCTTGATTACCCTGTGGACCTTGAATACCTTGGATCCCCTGTGGACCTTGAATACCTTGGATTCCCTGTGGACCTTGAGCTCCCTGATTACCTTGATTACCTTGTGAACCTTGATTACCTTGTGAACCTTGATTACCCTGATTGCCCTGAAGTCCCCTAGGGCCGATAATACCTTGTGGACCTTCCGAATTTGCGGCAGAAGATATCCACTGATAACTATTACCGTCAAAATTCCAAACAAATTCTAAACCAGATGATAAATCATACCATCTATCTCCAACATATTTAGCTGTAGGAGCTGGAGGTTCTTGAACAAAATAATTATTTCCAGGTCCACCGGACGCATTTACCTTAATAATATTACCATTACCATCATAAAAAACCCCATTAATATACTGAACTAGTCTTGGGTATAACTCAGGAACAACCTGCTGTATCTTTAACTTATTTGTAGCCACATACTATATATAAAAACAACTTGTATCTAAATTTATCTATAAAGTAAAAAGATAACATATATGGAAATAAAAATATTCGGAACCGAATCTTACTCAACTTATGTTGTAAAAGATTCTGTCACTATTGAAACAGATAACTATCCTGAACTATCAGGTATGAATGAAGAAGAAATACTAGAATACATTAATCTTAACGGATCTAGTATGAAACCAACTGATGACGAATATTATTCAGATCTAATGGAAGAGTTAATGAGTAAAGATATAATAAGAGAAAAAATTTCTGGAGAAGATAGTAATATTTGTTCTGAAAATTTCTGGAGAAGATAGAGATATTTGTTCTGAATAAATTTGGTAGAATAAAAAAAATACTTATCTTTGTATAAATATTACAAAAGGGACATAAACTTTTTAATATATACACATATAACTAAAAACAACATTTAAAAACATATTTTATGACAACAGTTAATAACATAGCAACAATAGTGATAGCAGCGATAGGAGGCGGCGCGGTGGCGAACGTTAATGACTGGGATATGGCATAACATATCATATATAAGAGATTATAACCCAGTCATCAAAAATGACTGGGTTTTTTATTTGCTGATATAGCTCAATGGTGAGAGTAGGACGCTTATATCGTCAAGGCTGGGGGTTCAAGTCCCTCTATCAGTACAAAATCGGCGGGTACATACACGTAGCGGGAAGTTGAAAACGTGGGTTCGAATCCCACCCCTCCGACAAAATAAACTAAAGTCCTGTAGCTCAGTTGGTTTAGAGCGCTGGTTTTACACACCAGATGCCGTAAAGGTTAACATCGGTTCGAATCCGGTCAGGACTACAAACAAGCAGAATTAGCATAAAACTAATGTTCCGGTCTTCCAAACCGGAAAAGACGGGGGAGTACCGTCATTCTGCTCAATAAAATGAAATATCAAGTCACGGGATTCACATACTTCGGTATTCGAAAGTCTTGAAACTCCAACCGGATGATCAAAGCTGATATTTCATAAGAGGGGGATTAGTTGTAACTGGTAAAACGATTGTCTGGCTGACATTAGTTAAGGATTCGAATTCCTTATCCTCCACAAAATAAACCAACGGGGGTTGGGACTGCAGTTGTAGTGGTCACTGAGTTTGCACCTCAGAAATCAGAGCGAATAATCCTCGCTAACCTCCACTAAAAATAAAAAATAAAACTATGGAAAAGGAAACCACGCTTGTCGCACTAAGGACCAGATATTAAAAGAGATATCTGGTCGAGTAGGAACAAGACATCAAAGAAAACTAAGAAAGTATTCCGAAGGATTTAATGAAAAGTTTTTATTTTTTCTTAAATCTTACAGAGCAAAAATACTTACTTTTTGTGGAGAGGATGTTAGAGTTGAATCATCTATAGATGGTATATCATCCAAAGAAGGATTTAGAATGTATGATGACGGTCACTATTCTAAAGGTAAAAATAAAATGATATCATCACAACCAAGAATTATGGAAGCTGTTATCAGGGGAAAGAAATCTTGGGGACTTTGGGTTCAACAATGGACGGATGGTATAGTGGATTGGACTTTTACGGAGGAAGAAATATTAGGACAGTTTAATAAAAATGGAATAAATATTCCAGAATCCTTTCTTAATGATTTCCACAATGTTTTGGAAAAGAAAAAAAGAATAAGAAATCTAAAATATTTAGAAGAACTAGAAAAATAAAATAAAATAAAAAAGATAGTAGTGAGATAAAAGAGTTACTTCGCTTTCCATGCGAGAGTTTCAGGTTCGACTCCTGAGTCCAGCTCAAATGACTAATGCTGGATTGGTGAAATGGTATCACGCTTAACAAACACTCTTTAACAGTATTCTCTATCTTTTATGTCGATATCGTATAATGGTTAATTACTTCAGCTCGCCATGTTGAAGATGTCGGTTCGATTCCGACTATCGGCTCAAATAGAATAAATTTGTTTATATGAAATCTATTTTTTATTTTTGTAATAAATAGATTCTATATGATTGAAAAAATAAAAGAACTTTCAAAAAAATATTCAAACGATTCTGATTTTGGATTAGAAGTTAGAAAAATTTTGAATAAAATAAAACCAGAAGAAGCTTCCAGTAGGTATGGTACTCCAATGAGTCAAACTTGTCATATGGGATATGAATGTGGTATTTCTGGATTAGGTTGTAAAAATCCTAGTTGTCCACACAACTAAACAAATTAGGTTATATAGAATATAATATATATCTTTGTATAACAAATATTGCGGGTATCGTATAATGATTATTACTCCTTCCTTCCAAGTAGGAGACGGCAGTTTGATTCTGCCTACCCGCTCAGGTTTTTAGTTACTCCGGAGTAGCTAAATTTAGTATAGTAGCTCATTTGGTAGAGCGGTGGTAATTCCTCACATGTAGGTTCGCAGGGGTAGGTTCGAAACCTATCTATACACTAAAAAGTTTTTAACATATCATTTTCCTTTGTCAAAAGGTGGTTAAAAAATTTCAAAGGAATTTGAAATAAAAGGAAAATAGATATGAGCAACAAAAATGATTCTCTCGGTAACCGCATGAAAGGTTACGAGAACGCAACTTGTGGAACCAAAATGCTTCCACTTATCCCTGTAATCGCCCGTCTTGACGGTAAGGGATTCTCGAAATTCACCAAAGGTCTTAAAAGACCATACGATGAAAGACTCTCAAAACTTATGATTGAGACTACTAAGTATTTGGTTAAACAAACCAATGCTAACTGTGGATATACTCAAAGTGATGAAATCACTCTTGTATGGTTCTCGGAAACTCACGAAAGTAAAATCTACTTCGACGGTAGACTTTTCAAAATGATTTCCGACTTGGCTTCAATGTGTTCTGTATTCTTCAACAGGGAACTACCAAACTACATTCCTGAAAAAGCTCATTTGATGCCTAGGTTTGATAGTAGGGTATTTAACGTACCAACTCTCAATGAAGCAGTAAATACTTTCCTTTGGAGAGAATTGGATGCTACCAAGAACTCAATCACTATGGCTGCATCCGAGTATTACTCACACAACTTTCTACACGGAAAGAATGGGTCTGAAAAACAGGAACTTCTTTTCCAGAAAGGTGTAAACTGGAATGATTATCCAGACTTTTTCAAGAGGGGAACTTATATCCAGAGAAAAAGAGTTTTGACTAAGTTCTCTTCCGAGGAGTTGGATAAACTCCCACTTAAACACAACGCCAGAAGGGATCCGGATATGGTGATTGAAAGGTGGGTGATTGATGAAGTTAAACTTCCACCACTTTCAAAAATAAAAAACAGAGTAGATGTTATTATTTTTGGAGAAAATCCAGAAGTCGGGGAATAAAACCCTCGACTTTTTAATATATACAACTCCACAAATTTGGTGGTGTATTGAAAATTTTGTAAATTTGTTATATTATGATTTTATTTCTAGGAGATATACATGGTAACTTTGAATATATTAAGGGTCTTATTAAGAGAACCAAGATAAGTGACTGTGCTATATTCCAATTAGGTGATTTTGGTGTTGGTTTTGGTAAACCAGCTTATGAGAAAGACAACTTATTATTAATCAATAAGTTTATGAAGGAGCGCAATATCATAATGTACGCTATGCGTGGTAATCATGATGACCCAGCTTATTTTAATGGGGATCATATTTATGATAATCTAAAGCTTATGCCTGACTATAGTGTGGTTGAATGTGACGATTATAAGTTACTTTTGATTGGAGGTGCAATCAGCATTGACCGTAAAATGAGGTTAAAGGATGATACTGCTGCAGCAAGGTATGGTAGTAGTCGAAGGAGTTATTGGTTTGATGAAAAAGTGGTTTTGGATGAGGAAAAACTGAGTCAAATCAGTAACATAGATATTCTTTTAACTCACACTGCACCTGATTGGTGTACTCCTCTAAATAAGATAGGGTTTGGTGGATTGGTTGATAGTTTCAGTGAGAACGACCCGACCTTAAAGGATGAGTTAAAAGAGGAAAGAGAGTTAATGAGTAAGATTTTCAATCTTATTCAAAAACAAAGTTTTGTAAAGAATCATTACTATGGACACTTTCATAGAAGTGATATTACATTGAATAATGGATGTCAACATCAGTTAGTTGATATTAATGAATTTGTAGAATTCAAATAAAAAAAAATTAAAAGCTTATGAAATTTTACGTGAAAGTAGTGATTTTAATGGTTGTTTTATTCGGGACAGTATCCCTAATGAGTTTTAACAACAAAAGCTCTATTATAGATAGAGTAAATGAAACCGGTTTAATAGTCAATGACTCTACACCGTCTATAAAAATGTATAACGCCATTATGAAATGGTCAGCGGAATATGATATTCCAGTACAATATGCGTTTGCTTTAGCTTATACTGAAAGTCGGTATAAGGGACCAGCTCATGTAGACTATAAGTCTGGACTTACTTCCAAAAGTGGAGCACTTGGACCGATGCAAATCAAGCTAGGCACGGCTAAACTTTTTTTGGAAGATGGTGAAAAAGTCACCAAAAAGATATTAAAAAATGATATTGATTTTAATGTTATGATGTCTATGAGGATTATACGAGAATTAAAGGACACGTATGGTACTTGGGGTAAAGCTTTTGGAGCGTATAATACCGGAAAACCTATTGTTAATAAATATGCTAAAAATATACTTTCCAACAAATTTGTCTGGATTAGTATAGAAAATAAAATATAATTTAACTGATTTACTTGTTTAGTATTCCTGTTTTTCGTATCTTTGTGTAACAAACAACGAGATATGAAAAACAGGAATACTTTTACTATAACTAAGGAACAACTTCACAAGATGGAAAAAGCAGCTAGACGTGAAGCTGAGATTGCTGTAGGTTTTATCCCTACCCACAAGGTTCATAAGTCTGCAAAAGCTTACACTCGTAAGGACAAACATAAACAGAAATTTATCTGATTTTAATCACTAAAAAACTAAAAATCAAAATATGGCAAAACTAAAAGTGGGAGACACAGTACTATGGCGTGGTGGTTTCGGAAGTAATCAATCAAAGTTAGCTAAAGTAACAGGAATTGAGAAGTGTAAACCTGGGAGTAAGTATGGTAATCAGGTTAATGAAGTTGATTGGAACACCGTAAAAAATGGTAATGTGACCATTGACTTAGATAATGGACATTGGGCTCATGGTCACCAGATAAGTCAAGCTCAATAATTTTCACATATTAAACAAATTTCATGATAAAAAAGATTCTAACATTCGTACTTTTCGCTTTACCCTTTATTGGTAAGTCACAAGATACTGTTAAACAATATAACCTGACCGATGTTCAGGTTGTTGGTATTCGTACAGATAAACGTGAACCGATTACAGTCACAAAAATAAATTGTGATAGTATATCCCCATTTGTATCACGACAAAAAGACCCATTTTTTGTTTTAGAAAAAATGAGTCCATCTATTTATGCTCAGTCCGATAATGGACAAGCAAATGGATACTCATATATGAGGATGCGTGGTTTGGATCAAACACGTATAAACTTCAATCTTAATGGAGTTCCCCTAAATGAAATGGAAGACCAAGGTATTTACTTTTCTAATATGCCTGGGTTTTATAACTATATTGGAAATATATCAGTCCAAAGAGGAGTTGGTACATCTAAATATGGTAATACATCAATCGCTGGTTCAGTAAATATGGAAACTATTGATATGGGTAAGAAGTTTACCGATATTAATACCTTACTTATCAGCAATAATAAAAATACATTCTCTAATGTATTTTACTCATCTGGTCTTAATAAAAATGGAGTCGCAGTACAACTTGGAGGTACTTATGTAAATAATGTTGGTTTTCGTGAACATAGTGGAAATGACGGTGGTTCTATATTTTATTCGATTGGTTCTTTCAAAAAGAAAAATATAGTTAAATGGTATGGATTTAGTGGTAAAACACATAATCAGTTGTCTTATTATGGAGTTGATATGGAGACCCTGAATAAAGACTATCATTATAACGCAAACTCTATAGATGATAGGGACACATTTAAACAAAATTTCAGTTGTTTAAACTGGGTTAATATAACGTCACATACCGTAAAGTTTAATTCTTCATTATATTTTAACTCCGTTGATGGTACATATAACTCCGGTGGTGTTCTATATGGAGTAAACTCCGGACAGTTTGGAACAATGACCAATATGGTATATGAAAAGAATCATACTTATCTTAATGTTGGATTAAACTCAAATATTTACACAAGGAAACACTTTGGTGAGGATTCTCTTGGATACTATCTATTAGACTTTAACAACTTTGACAGCCTGAAACATTACCAAAACCGAGGTAATAAAAAGGATGTAATCGCTTACATCAAAGGATTAGATATAAACGGTAATTTCTCTGTTTTCTATGATATACAACTTCGTTCAGTTTGGTTGGATATGCCTTATTTTAGTAGGAACTGGACTTTCCTAAACCCTAAGTTTGGATTTAAGAAGGTGTATAAGAATAACGACATATATATGAACTTTGGTTTAACCAAACGAGAGCCAACCCGTTCAGATATAGTTCAAAATGTTGTTATGAGAAAAGGATTAGTGTTTGCAAATACAGATAATACTGACAATCTGAAAAACTCAGATAGTATTTCTCTTAGTCCAGAAACATTGACCAATGTTGAAATGGGTATTAACTATCACATATCTGACTTGGAGGTAAATACTAATCTATACTTAATGGGTATTCAAAACGAGTTCATCGCAACTGGTAACATGGATATAGCTTCTGGTCTTATGGAGAAGAAACAAGTAGTTGTTACTTATAGATCAGGATTAGAAATGAACTTGAAACTAAAACTTAATAGGTTTAGTCTTTTTTCTAATATGCAGTTTCAAAATAACTCATATACCGAAATTGGTAATAAGTACAAAATACCATTTACTCCAAACTTTATTGGGTCAATAGGTGCGTCATATAAATATAAATCATTCTTGATAGGGTCATCAACACAGTCAGTATCTTCAATGTATATTGACGCTTCAAATAAAAACTCTTCATCAGCTTACACAGTTGTAAATGGGTTTGTTGATTGGAAGTGGAATAATCTAACAACCTCTTTGAAAGTTGGAAACTTACTTAATAATAAGTATTACATTCCAGCAATGATGACAGGAACAACCCCTACATACTATGTAGGACAGTTAAAAAACTGGTCTTTAACTCTTAACTATAGGTTCTAATGAATACGATTGAACTATTCGCAGTAATATTCTCACTATTTTCAGTATGGCTGACTACCAAAAACAACATTTGGTGTTGGCCTACTGGTATTATTGGTGTTATTTTCTATTTCTTTATCTTCTATACCGATAAAGACTGGGCAAATTCTTCACTACAAACCCTGTTCATTATACAATCAGTATATGGTTGGTTAAAATGGAACAAAAAAGAAAAGGATATTAGGTTATCAGATCCTATTTTGATATCAATAAACATATCTTTAACTATGTTTTTATCGTTTTTCTTCTATATTCTTAACACGATGTTTAATGGTAATCTAACTACACTAGATTCTATTACAACGTCCCTAAGCATAGTAGGAATGGTCTTATTAGCTAATAGAAAACTGGAATCTTGGTTCTGGTGGATGGTAGCTGATGTATTTTACATTATGTTATTTATACAGTCTTCACACTACCCATCTGCTTTAGTTTATTTTATATTCTTAATTTTAACTATCTTTGGGTACAAATCTTGGAAAAATGAATATATCGGAGGCAGTAATTAAAAAAGTAATAAACTCATTCTTGGAGAATGATCCTAAACAACCCGGAATTTGGAAAGAGTTTAAAGGTTATAGAATTTTGAGTCCATCTAAAATAAGTATTCGGTACAGAACTGGATATGGTGGTGTTAGTATTGACGATAATTTAGTTATTGATATAACGAATGAAATCAGGGATGAAAAGTTAAATACTTTACTGGATGGAAAAATATAAAAACAAAATATTATTTTGATATTCCATATCAAGGGACATATGAATTAAGATTTATAAAATTTATCGAATCTATTGGATTCATCTCCCTTTTGGAGAGAGGCCCAAATATATCATATTTTGATACAGATAATAAAGAACACACATACTTTCCAGATTTTATAATAAAAATATAGTATTTGAGATAAAATCATCTTATCTTTGGGATAAATTCTTAGATAAAAATCTACAAAAAAAAGAAGCTGCAGAAAAAATATATAAATATTATGTAATAATAGATAATAATTTTGACGGGGTTGAATCAATAATTAAAAATGAAAATATATAAGTCAGCATATATAATTGGTAAATTTCTTCCTCTCCACAAGGGTCATAAACTATTGGTAGATACCGCTCTCCAATATTCCGATCATGTTACTTTATTGGTTTGTTCTCTTAAAAGAGAACCTATACCCGGTGAAATAAGATTTAACTGGGCTAAGGAAATCTATAAAAACGAACCTAATATAACAATATTACATTGTGATGAAGAACTACCACAATACCCGGAAGAACATCCCCACTTCTGGGATATCTGGGTTGATGTTGTTAAAAGATATTGCCCTAATATAGATGTTATATTTACATCCGAACTTTATGGTGATCCATATGCTCAACATCTTGGTATTAAACACCATTTGGTAGATCTAGATAGACAAATAGTACCAGTATCCGGTACTAAAGCAAGAACCAATCCTTTCCAATACTGGGATTATATACCTGATGAAGTAAAACCATATTTTGTTAAACGAATAGCAATAATGGGACCGGAGTCAGTTGGTAAATCAACCCTAACTAAAAGATTAGCTAACTATTTCTCAACTAATTTTGTTGAGGAATATGGTAGAATAGTTTATGAAAGGAATGATAATAAAGTAACCATTGACGATTTCATTCCTATATCAACTGGTCGACAGGATTTAGAAGACTGGTTGATTAAAAATTCAAATAAGTTTCTATTCTGTGATACAGAAGATTTAACCACTTGGATATTTTCTAAAATGTATCATCCAGAAGAATACTTATTAGTAAAAGATTACTTTGATAATGTTTTATCTACTAAGAAAAAATATGATTTATATATCCTTTTAAAACCGGATTGTAAAGCGGTACAGGATGGTACTCGTAATTTCTTAGAAGAAAGAAGGAACCACTATGAGGTGATTAAAGAGGATATGACCAACAGAGGTTATAACTTTATTGAAATAGGTGGTGATTGGGAAAATAGATATGAAGAGTCAATAAGTCAAATAAAATCATTATATTTGTAGTATGAAATCAAATGATATTAGAATAGGAAACTGGGTTGAATATGCTGGAAAGGGGAAAGTGTTAGTTATTAACTCCGAAGCAGATTATGATAATGTTTACTTAGAATGTGATGAATCATTTGAATGGACTGAGTATTCCCGCCTTAAAGGAATACCTATAACAAAAGAAATACTCGACAGCTCCGGTATAGAATCTATTCTATGGAATGGTGTTGTTAAACAGTATTACATAATGGTTGCTGGTGAACATTGTGCTTTATCATTAACATTTGGTGAAATGAAAGGGTTTCCAGATAGATTAGATAAAGTTATGATTGGTGCTCCACCACATACAAGTGGTTCGGTATATGGTACTTTTGATATCAAGTATGTACACCAGTTACAAAACATTTATTACTCCCTTAAAGGAGAAGAACTAAATATTACAATATGATAGAGGATAAAGAATTCGAAATAGTATCTTTTGAAGAACTGACCGAAAAAATCGACGAAGAATTAACAAAAAATACAAACATCTCTCATAGAGATATGAGATATTTAATCTGGATGTTAAGAGAGAAAATTTTAAATAAAAAAATAGTAGAATAGTCAAAACAAAGGAAATATTTTTTGATATATACAAAGAATCAATTTTGAACCGGTGTGACTGTCGGTTCAAAAAAAAAATTCCAAATGTACAACACAAAGACTTACAACACTCTCGTTCAACTAATGAGAGACTTTTTTTTGCAAAAAGGTTTCATCGAAGTTCCAACACAATCAAGAACATCTATTCTTGCAGCTTGTGAAAACCCCCACTCAGTATCAACTTTCACCTTTGACGGTGTAGTATGGCCTTTACCCCAAACAGGACAAATGTGGTTGGAGTATGAATTATTAAAAAATCCAGATTGGAAAGGTTGCTTCTGTATTTCAACATCATATCGTGATGAGAAAAATCCAATACCCAACAGGCACCAAAAAATCTTCCCAATGTTCGAATTTGAATCAAAAGGTGGTATGGAAGAACTTAAAAAACTTGAAAGAGATTTACTAGTTTATTTAGGCTTCGGAGAACCAACTGAGGTTAAATACGATGACATCTGTAAAGAATATGGTGGAGTAGAAATACTAGAAGACGAACACGAAAGTAGAATGTGGAAAGAACTTGGTTCAGTTATCTCTTTACAAGAGTTCCCACGCAGATCAAATCCGTTTTGGAACATGCAGTATAAAGGTGATGGTCTTTTCAATAAAATAGATGTTATTCTTTATGGTCAAGAAACAATTGGTTCAGCTGTTCGTTCAAGTAATGTAGAAGAAATGAGAGATATGTTTTACAAAACAATGGATGGTATGTATTCAGAAAAACTATTTGAATTATTTGGTAAAGAACGAGTTGAAAAAGAACTTGAAGAATTCTTATCATCATTTAATTTCTTTGAGAGATATGGTGGTGGTATTGGTTTAACTCGTCTAAGTCGTGCTTATGAAATGCTACAAGAAGAGAAATCCAATAAAAGAGAAAGAGGTGAATATATTAAATCAATAACAACATTAGCATAAAAATGGGGAAGATTAATCTTCCCCATTTCTTTATTCACCCCATTTCGTATCTTTGTGTCAAATTTCAGGCTTATATTTCATATTATAAAAAGGATAGGTTAATAAA
>Ga0114962_10001702_pt1 | contig 18842 bp, 24 predicted proteins | sample C_130820_MF_Meta_FD_87017 | JGI IMG/M metagenome (GOLD analysis project Ga0114962, IMG submission 87017) | Freshwater microbial communities from Lake Croche, Canada to study carbon cycling - C_130820_MF_MetaG | ecosystem: Environmental > Aquatic > Freshwater > Lake | place: Lake Croche, Canada...
ATTGTATTCGCCTTGTATTTGTGTTGAGATGACCCTTTCTCGAAAAAAAAATCGTATTTTTGACTTGTCGGAATATTGATGGTTGCAGACAAAAGAGAATTATTAAGACCAGGATTACTCGTACCATTTTTTAGTTGGCTCACTGTAATTTTATCGAAAGCATATTTTACTTTATCTGTAAGATTTTGTTTTGGTCTATCGTTTATATCGAAATTTGACATCTATACTATCCCAATATATTTATTCTGCTAAAATTCGGACAATTATTTAGCCACATGAATAGACCCATTTTACAAAATCTGACATTTCTTCCTTTTCGAATTTTTCTACAATATTCGTTTCATTCATATAGAATTTAGTCAATATCTGTTCCGTTTTTTCTTCTTGGGTAAGTGCATTTTTCTTTTTGTGAGGTTTTGTAGAAACCGACGTCAACATTTCCCCCACTTCTTTCAACAGTTCCAGATATTTAACATCATCCATTTTAATCTTTTCTTGGATGATCTCGATATGTGTCAAGTCCAGGTTCTCATAGTTCAATAAAAAGATGGGTAAATATGTTTCGCAAATATAGTTTCTGTTTTCGAAACTGAGCCTCGTATTCTCCCAGTATAAAAGTACATTGATTATATTTATCATTTTAGAGAAAAGATCCTTCTCGTCTTCGAATTGCAGAGGACTGTCTTCCATGAAATCCATGATGTTCTCTTCGTATTTCTCGTCGGCGTTGAGAATTGTTTTACTGTAGATGAACAACACTATATTCGTATGGTTGATATTTAGGGAACCATTGGATTTGTAAATCTGTTCAATATATTCTAAATAATAATACTGAGATTTCTGTAGATAGAAATAGGTTTTCCTCAAATTCTTCGTTTTTGTCAAGATGTGTTCAAATACTCGATGTAGAGAATTTATTCCGATATACAGATAATGAGATTGGTAATTCATATCATTCGACACGATGATTTTATTCAACAGTTCGAAAAATTCTCGTATAAAGAGAACATATTTATGGATAATTTCTTTCTTGGTTTTTGTTACAGTCATATACTATGTGGTGCTATTTTTATGTCGTTGGTGTAATCGATAACACGTCTTTCGATAAGTTGGAGGTTAAAAAAGTTTCTAAATAATCCTCGTTGAAATATTCACGGCGGTTTTCGTGTTTTTTTTTGAAAATATACGTGTCCTTCACTTTTTTTACGGACCATCCCTGTTCGATAGCGTTCGTTAAAAACGCCATCTTTTGAAATTGTTTCTTGTCTATTTCTATTTCTATATTTGGTTTTCCCGACATAACATATTATATATCAATATTCGTTATTTTCGTTTTTTACGTGTATGGGACAAGATAAATTAATTTGTATTAAATATGACTTAAAGTTTTTATATTCTATATTATTTATACAACAAAACTAACAATGTCATCAACCAAACAAACCACTACAACAACGACCACTGCGACATCCACACCGGGGGGATACAGACTTCCCGAGATTAACACCCTTCAACACGCTTCTAAATTGGCGATTGTTGAGGATAAGCCAATTATGTTGGATTATTGGTCATCTTCACTCGACAAGACCGTATTGATTGGTGTTAAGGATAACGAGGAGAAATTGCTGGTAAAGAGTGAGGAAGAGTATACCAGTCCCATATCCAAGATCTACAAGGTCGGCAAGGAGTACATTATCATGACCGAGAATTCCATCTATTTAGTGGACAATGAGATCCCGACCAAGAAGATTAGTTCGTAAGTACTAGTATAATTTTGAGTTTTTACGCAAAATTATGGAAAGAATAAATTGTAATTATGGAAAGAATAAATTGTAATTATGGAAAGAATAAATTGTAATTATAATTTAGACAGTAGATTACAAAGTACACTACTAGAATGGACAATGGGAGGTACAAATTGCAAAATATTTTATCTAAATTTATGAAACCACCAAACATTGGCATTACGAAACAAACCAATACCGAAGAAGAAACCATTACTGAAGAAGAAACCATTACTGAAGAAGAAAAATCCGTAAGCGATATTATACCACTCGCAACAATTGACAGTAAAATTTACCATAAAATGTTCATCCATGAACTACGTACCCCACTTTCGACTATTTCTATGGGAATAGATATATTAGGAAAAATGAAAAAAGTTGACCCGGCTGTTATTAACGATATCAAACAAAGTCTAGTTTTTATTGAACGAATATTTACTAATTTTGCAGTTATTCATGATGGACATATTGAACTCAATTTGTTTGAACCGTTTTCAATCGTATATTTGTTCGAAAAAGTTAAATTTCTGCTTCAATATAATTTAATCGACGCGAACGTACTACTTGAACACAAAATTCAACCCGATGTATATAACTGGGTTTTTGGAGATAGATATAATCTGAAACATTGTATTATAAACCTGTTGAAAAATGCCATAAAATATCGCGAGTTATCTCGTAAATCGATAATTAGCATTCATGTATCGATTGCATCTGCACAAGAAAATACATTAATCCCTCATCCGCCACCGCCATTATCATCCAAAAGCTCACGATCATTGCGTCAGCATAAGAAACGACAAACGGTTGTAATTTCGATTACCGATAACAACAATCATATATTGCCTCATATCAAGAAACATTTGTTCGAAACGTTTAATTCCACCAGTGGTTCTGGATTAGGATTATACATCTGTAAAAGTATTATAGAACTACATGGCGGAACAATTTCCCATGATTTTTTACAACCCTACGGTAATGAATTTCGTATAACACTACCGCTGGAATTATGTGAAGACCATGTGTTGCAAGAATACTTTACAGTGAAATCATATTATTCTAATTATATTTCAGAAAATTCTGGTAAAAATACTTCTGATGCAGATAATGACATCAATTTGGATAACAGTAATCATTCTGAAAATATAAAACTCGTGGTTTTATTGGTAGATGACAGTAAACTAAATCGCAAAATGCTGCGCGGCGTACTAAAAAAATCACCGATTTTTAAAAATATATATGACGCCGAAGGGGGGGAAGATATGATTAAACAGTGGGAAACGTTCAAGGACAATACGAATATCGTATTTTTAGACAAACATATGCCATGTATGGATGGTCCAAGTGTTGCAAAATATCTACGAAGTCAGTGCTATAACCAGCTAATTATAGGCGTAACCGGCGACGACGATCATATCGAGAAAACGAAATTTCTGCAAAATGGCGCGGATTATATTTTCATAAAACCGCTAAATAATGATAAAATACAAATGATTAAGAATTTTGTAAAGAAATACGGAACTGAACGCCGGGAAAATAAGAATATGCAAGTAATAAATAATATGTTGGAATGGGTTTGAATAGGTATAGAAAAATATGGTGTAAGTGTAAGTGTATATGTTTTGCGAATACAAGGATATATTCGGAAAAGTCGGCGAAGGCGTTCACTCTTACAGAATATTCAACATAGCCATTGTAGATGTCTTGGCTACCATGGTCTTAGCGGGCGCCGTTCAATACCTCTTCTTTCCTAAATACAGTTTCTGGTTTATTCTACTGGTGGCGTTTATAGTGGGCATTATCGCACACCGTTTGTTTTGTGTTAGGACTACCGTCGACAAGCTTCTGTTTGTGTAGAGCTAAAGCAAGGAAAACAAGTTATCATCTTTCACTGACCACATTTCGCGCGAATTTTCGTAGAAACAGACGGTTTGGTTTATATCCACTTCCTTATATTCGGTAACCGGGAAATCGTAATTGAAAAGATACAGAGGATCCTTTATAACAACAGCAAATCGTTTGATGTTGGAAATATTGTTGAATTCAAATGGTTCGGTTGAGAACAAATACGTCGAATTGAATATTTCATGACCTTTTTCTTTATGAAATATTTCGTAAGAAACCTCGTCTCTCGCCTCGCCCTCCAGATAAAAGGCGTTCTTGTCTTTATCGCATAAATAAAGAAGATAAGGAACAACTGTTGGGTTTCCGTCGTGGTCTTTTATGCAGAGCAGAGAAGGATGGTCGCTGATTGCTTTTACGATGAATTCTTTTACAGGCGTATCTAAGATCCTGGTTTTAAACCAAAATTCGTCGACGATCGACCATATCGCAGTTTCGTCGGGTGTTATGTTATCGACGGGACCGAAAACGGCAATGACACATTTGTTTCCCAGTTCGTCTTGGGTTTCAATGAAACCCTTGTATTTTTTCACGGCTTCTGCATGGGTTTCTCCGGTGAGTTCTTCGTAAAAAACGGAGGCATTGTAGAAGAACGGGTGCGTCTCTTCTTGTTCGTCAGCCGCCTGTACCGGGGGTAATATTTCCTTATGGGGGAGCGTATACGTTTTATCCTTTTTCACAAAATAAACCTGTAAAAACGGATCTTCAAAGTTCTCTTCTATCCTGTATAAATACAGGTAAAGTTTCACATTCGAAGAAAAATCCACATCCGTTTCTATTCTAGAGAGGGGATCGTCTTCTAAATAATGAAATTTCCGGTCATTATATAAAATGGGATCTTCGTCTACATATTCGAAAACATTTTCCGAGTTGGAAGGCACGATTACGCTGCCGGGAGGAGGATTGACCATTTTATCGGCAGGTCGGTAGTTTGTCATGAATTTTTGTACGATTGTTTTCCGTAATTCCTGTTTTTCGGTCGGTGTTTTTGATGCCATTATACACTATGTTCTCAAAATATTATTTAGGAAACAAACATAAAGATTGATCGTCTTATATGAATATATTACCGTACCCCCCGCATCCCCCAGACCCCACACACAATATATATGCATTATCAAGATGACGCATTTCACCCTACGTCCGACAGACAGGATGAGGGATATGCTAGCGACGACGAAAGTTTCGCCAATAAAACCAACGGTTCCACCTACATATCGTCTCATCACGGTGACGATAGCAGTAGTGTTGCGAAGCGCAAGAAGATGTTAAAGGAGTATAAACAGCTGGATCCAGGTTTCCACACTATAGTTCGCACTTCTTCAAATAACAAAAAGATAAAGATCGATCTGTATACGACATCGAACGTTCCCGGTACTAAGATTAGAGATGCGATCACTGGTGCTCGTTTTCTAGGTTCCCGTGTAGGCACTAGCGATGAGGACTATTTCTTCAAGGTGAAGTTGGCGACTGGCGAATTGGGGAGAGACAGCGGCAATTTGTATTTCGAGACGCCTACCCAGTGCGAGAAACATTTGCGCATAAACATTTCCGACAAAATCAAAAAGACATGGACGAATAAATACGAGGATTTCTGTAAATCTATGCCCAAAACAGCATAAAGAATAAATGTGTTGGGTATGTATCATATGTTATTTAGAAAATTTTTACTGGGCTTTCTTTTGCCGAATTTACAAAAATACATAAAATATTTAGCGTGCCATAAGATTTCAACAACAACCAGGTTCGTTTTCGAAAATACGGATTGGGGAAATTCCGGATGCGATGGTAGAAACGAAAGCTATCATCACAATGACGGCAACATCTCAACAATCGTGGATTATATGATGAAGAAGGAACTGTTGAAGAAACTAGAAAGTAAAGATATTTCGGATTTAGAGAAACGGTTTTTTATAGAAAGAGAGAACCCGAAATATTTAGGAGATTTTTTCAAGCATCTTACTTTTTGAATTTTTTGTTTGATTTGAACTAATAATACAAAATCTTGGTTCAAATCAAAAGTCGGTGTTGTGTTGTGTTGTGTTGTTTTGTCTTGTTATTTAGTGAAACAAAACGGGGTACTTTGTTCCTACGTAATTCTCGTATTTAGGAACGGCGGGGCGAAAAGACGGCGTCAATCCATTCGTTCGATGGTTTGTTTTCGGCGGAGCGACGGCTCCTCCCGCACGGCATCTGCGCAGTGCATCGTTTACGACATTGACGTCTTTGTGTGTGGTAAAGGATAAGAGATTATTCGTGTTGGTGTTGATACTTCCTTTTCCGACACTGTTATTACGGCGATTAGCGGTTACTTGCGATGCGTCACGATTGCCCATCCATTTTTTATGGTTGTTTTGATACGTCGGTGCGGTTTTTACCGAGTTGGTCTCAAGATAAACGGATCGAGCCATTTCAAAGCTGCTGGTGCCGTCACTAGTGCTGTCTTTCTGAGGCATAGCATTGACAAATCGTAACGCCCCATTATTGATGTCTCGAATACGGTATGTTGGTTGGTTCATATATACCTAACAGTATATTTTATTGCCAAGCAGCCATTCTACTTACGTAACTAGCGTGGCTTTGATCACCGCCATTCTTCAAATCGTTGTAGTTGTAGTTGATGGCATTCTGTTTCTTAAACTTGGTGTAGTCCGAACAGTCGGAAACGAACCGGGTGTTGCAAGAAGAAGGAGGGATGCCGGTACCATCACACATCACGGGCATAGAGCCGATGAGGCTTTTCCTGCCTGGTTTGTCGGCGTTTACTTGATTAGGACCTCCACAGGAATAATTTTGACGACCCAAATAATCGCCTAAATTGTTTACTGCACGAAAAGGTGTTGTGATGCGAGATTTGTTCTTGACATTGCCAACGGCGTAGGGGGTGTTCCACGATTGACGAAGAACACGACGGGTCATAACCATCTCACTGTCTTTATAATTCGATATGGTTTGTTGAGGGGAATATCCTTGGTAAGGTCCACCTAAATTTTTAGAGTTTGTAAGATTTGATATCGAACTAAACATGGGGGAATTAAACGACATAATATATAAAACAGGTATATATTATTTTGTGTTGGGATTTGATTTCGGTTTTGACTAAAATATTATGTCGGCGGCATTATTTTTTTCGCGGCTTTAGGTATACCATGGAAGAAACCATTACTGTTGAAGAAAATGATACCTATCAAAGCGCAAATATTGACCAAATGACACTCGAACTCCTGATGAATAAAACCCAGTACCAGAAATACATTTCTAAAACAAATCCGAAACGCTACGCGGAAATTCAAAAATATCTGGCGTCTATTCAAAAATACCGAGGTCAAATTGAAACCATGACAGAAACACTGTTGGATAATCCGGAAAAACCAATCACCACCGATGTCAACGAGGCTTTCGACAACTACACGAGAACCTTGATCAAGTATTTTCAGATGAAGAATTTAGAAAAAAAGGAAGACAACGATATTCTATTCGACACTGTTGATGACGACGATACTCTTCCCGTAGGTTCTCTCCCAGGATCTTCTTTTTGGAGCAAGGAAAAGGTAATCAAGGTCGACGCGTTTTCGATGGACATGTTTGCGAAAAAAAATATTTAGAAAAAGATTATAACCCATAAGTATAATGGGAACTGTTAGAAAACACGGGAATAAAAAACGCCAAGGCGGCAAAAATAAGACGGCTAAAATAAAACCGATGAATTGTAGTCCTTTAGTAAAAAACAAGACGGTGTTGAACGGAAGCTGTTTTACAGACGATGTTCTCTACCAATTGAAAAAATCCTACAATAAACATCATCCCGTCGATCGTATTAAATCGACGAAACCCGACAAGATCTGGATTGAACTCAAAAATCGAATGACAACGTGTAATAAGGAAGACTGTTGGCTCGACGTGATTGACGACAAGGACGAACGCAAGAAACTCGACAAGTATCTGTTCTCTCCCGATCATCCGAAAGAGTGGAACAGCGATCCGGATGCTTGGTTAAGCAATTATGATATCAAGGACGTGATTGAACAATATGAGAAGACGTATCCGGAATTTGCGTTCATTGGCCCTACACCTATCGATTTCGACAAGAAACCGGCGTCTATGGAAGGAAGCTGCGTGTGGGAAGAACTCTGCAATTTTTCTCTGGCGAAATATGTGAAAATGGGCAAGACAAAAATCGCGGTGGTTTTCAATTTAGGAAAACACGACGAGAGTGGTTCTCATTGGGTGTCTATGTATATCGATTTAGAGAATAAAAATATCTTCTATTTCGACAGTGCTGGTGATACTATTCCCGACGAAATTCGCGTGTTGCGAGACAGGATTGTGGAACAGGGGAAGCAAATGACACCGTCGATTATTTTCGGATATGTTGAGAACCATCCGCTCGAACATCAGAAGGGAAATACCGAATGTGGAATGTATTCCTTGTATTTCATCATTACGATGATAACACATCAAACCATTGGGGGGAAACATCTGAGTACGGAGGGCAAAATCAAGTACTTCACGAAAGTCAGGATACCGGATAATCATGTTTTCAAGTATCGGAAAAAGTATTTCAACGAACCCACGTGAACTAACTCTAGGAGATAAACCTGTACAATAAAATTCCCCCATAAAAAATAGGGGTATATGTATATGAAAGGAAGTAATACTGTAAAAAGAACCACTATAAAAAAAAAGACCACCAAAAAAAAGACCGCAAAAAAAAAGACCACGAAAAAAAGAGGCGGTGATTGGAAAAAAACATTATTAAATGCAGCCAATAAGGCAAGAACGGGATTTACGACCGCTACTACTGCAGCAAAAGCGTCTTTGGCAAAAGTCAAGAGTATTTCGTCTAGCGCTTCAAAAGGAATAGCTAATGTAAAATCTAAAATAGACGAAACAGTAAAGACCATAATACCCAAGAAAAGTGAAAAACCAACCACAGATACCAACACTGTTGCACCTGCTGTTGATGATGCTACATCTGCCCAACCTGCACCTTCTGATGCAGTTCATGCTGTTCCTACTACATCTGCCCAACCTGCACCTTCTGATGCAGTTCATGCTGTTCCTACTACATCTGCCCAACCTGCACCTTCTGATGCAGTTCATGCTGTTCCTACTACATCTGAAGTGCCCTCTGCTTCTGCGGTAGACCCTGGTCTAATAGTACCAATAATCGAAGATACAAATACTGTTAAACAAAAAATAGAAACTAAATTTACTACATTGACACCTACAGAAAAAACGGATATAGTAGCAGTTCCGTCAGTAATGACACAAGCTTCAATAGTTAATTTGGGAAATAATCCACCGAGTTCGACCACAGCTTCAATTCAAACCCAAAATAATCGAGCCGTATCCGCCCCGGTATCCACCCCCGTATCCGCTCCTGTATCCACCCCCGTATCCACCCCTGCATCCACCCCGGTATCCACCCCGGTATCCGCTCCCGAACAAAGAAAAACCAGGAAAAGTAAAGGTTCAAAAAATACGGTTACTGTTAAAATATATCCCAACAACACCAACAGCAAAGATATCATCATTGGAGATTATCGTATTGTTATAGATAAACAATTACCAAGTGATATAGATATTGTTGACCATTTTTTGACTAATACAATGAAATATATTAAGTCTCACACCAATAAATATCAAGGCGACGAAAGTAAAAACGACGAGGTGTTTTTCCCGAATACTAAGTTCAAATATGAATTTATTCCGTCCGAATAATATAATCCCAACAAAAAAATATAAACGTAATATTTTTATATTTTTTATTAGATGGCTTCCTACATTCATCCCGAAAACCAAGAGCTCCTGTGGAAAATCGTCAATAATAACCCAATTGTGAACGAAATGTTCTCGAAACTTCCGCCTGCACAAAGATCGGAATGGTTTAAATCAATCATCGCAAAGTTTTACGATGAAATAAAAACCCCAACTGTGAGTAATGAACAGTTACACAATCTAAACAAGGAAACCTTGTCGTATATGCTAAAATATACGCAAAATGTACTTTCTCAATATGCAGCGATGCAACAACCACAACAACAACAGCAGCAACAACAACCACAATACCAACAGCAATATCAACCTCAGCAACAACAACAGCAACCACAATATCAACAGCAATACCAACAACCACAGCAGCAATATCAACAGCAATATCAACCTCAACCTCAACCTCAACCTCAGCAACAACCACAACAGCAATACCAACAGCAATATCAACCGCCTCAAATGAGAGAAGAACTGATGACACAAAGAGCTAATCAATACGAAAGCGAGTACAAATCACTGTTGGAGAAAAAAGAGCCCGAACCAATCGATTTTAAGGAAAAATTCGAAGATACTGCCATAACCAATATACAGGAACTTGTGGAAAAACAAAGGAGAGAGAGAGAACTTGAAATGAACACATTTGCGGCTCCTTCCGAGTTTTTGACAAAAACGAGTGTTACTACTCCATCACCAGCACATCTGGCGACACAGCAACAACATCAACAGCAACCATCGAATATTACGATCGAACCGACAACGCACCCAACAGAACCAATTGTCGCTGCAATCCCCGAATATTTTTCGCAAATTACAAAACAATTAAACGATATTCAAGACGCCATCTTCACCATGAAAAACGATCTGGAACTTTTGAAAAATACACAAAAACAAGATGTATCGGCAGAAACACCCGATCTATAGTAGATTGTCAATTACTTTCGCCCATCTCTCCATACTCGAACTCTCGTGCAACTTTGCAATTTTAACAACCTTCTTCGTTTTTTCTACATAATCTATCGTGTTGATCTTATGCACCAAGTCTTCCCAGGTGTCGAAGTAAACCAACGCCTCCGCGTAACATCCATTATACCATTCAGATAAAGATAAAACATCTTTCAACCCTGGATTACCCGCAAAAAACGGCGGCTGAAACCAAAACGATCCTTCTCCGTAAGCATTTTTGGCCGACTTGGCCATTTCCGCCATAAAATCCACCGACGGAACGAATGTAATAATACCCAACTGTAATCGCTCGAAGAACGCAATGGTGGAAAATGCGTACGGTATGCATATCACACCCGAATACTCCAACAGATCACTTATGTGATTAGGAAATCTCTCGCATTTATTCTTAATTCCAAGCTGATCGAGTTTATCCGTCAGTTTCATAAACACGGTTTCGTTATGATAAGGCGGAACGTAAAATACCTTGGTTTGGTCCGGCACGTGGACTTTGGTAACACCTTCGGATATCTTGTTTTTGCCGACAGGTTTGATGATGAAATCCCCGAAATTCACGTTTTTCATTTGGGTCGCCCACAGATTTTCGATCGCGGTGTTTCCAAACATAGACACATTTTTTCTGTTGGGTATATCTCGCAACAGCGAGTAAAATTCAGGGTCGCGGCTTTCCGGCGGCATGTTATAATCGAAACGATTACACACCCATATGATCAATGGTTTCGACCAATTATTCTGTAGAAATGTTCTCGAATTAGGACAAGTATCCGAAGTAATAATACCGTCGTAACTGTCGAAATAATTGCTAAAAGTATTCCAACACAATTGCGCCCTGTCGTGACTAATGTTATAATCGTCGGCACTATTCGTAAAATCGAATTTCATGTTATCCACGGTATGACCAAGTTTGTTGAATACGTATTCTATTTCCGAAACGCATCCTTTATGGAACGAAATATGTAAAAAGTGCATATATGTATGTGTATACATAGAAAATCGTTTCTATATGTTTTTCTCGAAATAAAAATATAAAAAGGTGGTTCTGTATATTCTATATTGTTTGGATAAAATGGAATTGCTCGAACATACTCTCTACATTAATCTAGAGAGCAGGAAAGATCGACTGTTGGAAGTTCAAACGGAATTGGCTAAATTGGGAGTGAATGGAGAACGTTTCAATGCCATACAAACGAAAACCGGATCTGTGGGGTGTACGATGAGCCACATTAAATGCGTCGAATTGGCGAAAGAACGCGGATATGAACAGGTTTTCATTTGCGAAGACGATATTTGTTTCTTGGACCCAGAACTTTTCAAACAGAATTTGCAAAAGTTCCACGAAGACGAGGAGATCATGTGGGATATGTTGATTATTTCAGGCAATAATGTGCCTCCTTTCATGAAAGTCAAAGATTATTGCTGTCGAGTTTTTTATTGTCAGACCACCACAGGATACATTGTGAAAAAACATTACTACGATACATTAATCAAAAACTACAAGGAAGGATTACAGAAACTTATTCGAGAACCGGAAAAGCACGGATTATATGCGATAGATATGTATTGGAAACAATTGCAGAAACAAGATTTCTGGTACATGTTGACGCCTCTTACCGTGAACCAGAGACCCGGGTTTAGTGACGTGGAAAAACGCAACGTAGATTATACTGGCCTTATGTTAGATCTAGAAAAACCTTGGGCAGTAAGAAAATGACAGCATAAACATTATTATTGGGGGGGAGAAGGTATCGCCGAATAACACCATATTTTATGGGGTATAAATTATTTCACTCGATCATGGAGTGAAATAATTTGAGGAAATAATAATATTACGGTATTTTACATGACAATACATACTTTCGGAGACGCAAACTGTTATTGTGGATGGCACGGAGTAAACTCTCACTACATAGGTCCGGAATTTTGCTATTCTTTCGGTAGGCGAAATTTGAGTAAATACGATATAATGAAGTATGATGTCAAACGAGGAGACACTATCGTACTCTGTTTCGGTGAACGCGATTGTAAATATTTTATACATCAACATATAAAGGAAACCGGGCTTACATATCAACAGATTATAGATGATACTGTGGAAAAATACTTTGAAACCATTCATTTGAAAATCACGTATGCTCAAATAGAATTGAAATACGTTTGCATATATAACGTTATTCCGCCGGTTTACCGACACAATACATTTGATAGTTGTTTCTATGAGATGCCCAGTAATGAAGAAAAGAAAAAGTATACACTGTACTTCAATAAAAAACTGAAGGAAAAGTGTGATGAATATGGGTTCATATTTTTCGACATATACGACAAGTATGCAAATATGGACGGTTATCTAGATGCGAATTTGAGCGATAATAGAAATTACATAAAGAACGGGAAATATATCAACGAATTTCGCCAAAAATATCTGGACGAATAAATGCAACATAAAGACAATAAACTATTGTGTTTATCTATGATAAAACTAGTCAAGACACGATATACTGACAGAGGCGGCGGAGATAAGTATTACATTGATTGCTCAGCATATTCCGAAAACCCCGACACAATACACATACAAACACTCATTCGAAATACCAAGGATACCGATGTTGTTATTCTGAAAGCAGTAGCTACAGATGAAACTATACAAAAAAAGAACCGTCATATTGTAGTGAAAATAAGCCCGAACCCAAATAAAACACCAGAAGATATGGCGAGTAAAGAATATCGGATCGGAGAAACAATACATCAACATCAACTCTCGGGGTTTATCCGTTACATATGTTTATTCAGCTGTTTCGACAATTCGAGTAAAAAATTCGAACCTATTGAACCTCGACACCCACCAATACCAAAAGTGGCAAAAATCTGCAAGGCAGTCGAAACAACAGATAACAAGAAAAATGTCTTGGTTATGCCTTATATCCGAGAAGGATCTGTCGAAAAATACAATTGGACAACAGATAATATTGATCTGTTGAAGAATTTACTGATACATACGATATTGTCATCGGCAACCGCCTTTCAAAAAATCGGGCTTATCCATGGAGATTTCCATTTAGGAAATGTTCTCTTCAAGAGAACAAAAATTACAGAAATAAACTACGCATTTGCGAATGGACAATCCGTCAATGTTCCGACAATGGGATATAAGACAGTGATCATGGATTTCGAAAAAACCGATTTAGGAATAATAGATCCGTATTTGTTTTGGAATGATTTACGAAATCTTCTGTTGAAAGTCGACGGACTGAAAAATGACAGTAACGGAATAGTCAACTGGGACAGCAACATAATAGTATTTGTAGAGAACATGCGCAACAATCGAAAATCTGCCGATCACGTTACCGAATTCGTAGAAATCGTGAACAAATCCAACCTGAGGATCGAACGGTTAGCCCCGATGCCCAAATATGATCCGAATGTTTTTTTTTAGTTGTGTAGTCTCAAAAAATTGGACAATACAGCCTGATTTTTTGAAATGTTCTCTATGGTGCGCAGATCCGACACATATTCCTTCTTCATCATTTGTTCTCTATATGCCTGGTTTTTTTCCGCCAGCATCCTTTCCGCCTCCAGTTTTTCCATCGGTTTACCGGTGTTCGCGTCACGCTCTTTCACGAAATGATCAACAGATTTATACTGTTGAACCTTATCGAAATCGCGTTCACTGACCACGAAAACCGTCTGGTCCTTGTGTACTTTTCTCAGATCGTCGTATTTCAGTTTGCCGAAAATATCGCTAGATACGTATCCACCGTCTTCTTCCGTATCGTCGTACAAGTTCTTACCGGACGCTGTTGAAAGGTTCTCAACACCTCGATATTTCACCATTCCATTCTGTGTTTCTTTGATTTTTTCTATAATAGCTCCCATGTTTTTATTGTTGACGGTTTCGTTGACCACGTAAGTCGGTGCCTCGTTGGAGAACCACTGGTTTTTCTCCGGGTTCGGTTTTTCATACATGTTCTCTTCAAAGAGTTTATTAAATCTCTTTTGAAAATCCTGTGGCGATAAATCCTGTATTACTTTCTTGACGCTTTTGTCCACGGTTTTTGACAAATCCTTCGTGTTGTATTTCGTGTTTTCTTCGGTTATCGTCTGATTTTGTTTGTTTTGTATTTCCCAGAACTTGACGACAATATCAAATGCCTTTTTATAAAAGAGGAAGTAGTCGGCGGCTAAACCTGATTTATCAGGATGGGTCATGAGAACCTTCTTTTTCGCTCGTTTTATATCGGGTTCGGTTATAACTGTTGGGTTTGCAATATCGAATAAGGCGAATAATTCAATCAGTGAATATTTGTTTATATCTAAATTATGTTTTTCGGGGTTCATCGATATAGATATACACATTTAATATACAAAATATACACTGTTGAAACTCAACAATGATTATTCGCGATATTCGAAGTGTGGACGACTTTCATTCTCTGTTGGAGAAAAACCCGGGACTGTTTATATTGAAACTAGGTGCGGTGTGGTGTGGACCCTGTAAAGTAATAGAAGGCGATGTAAACCGGTTTTTTTCAACAGCCCCGCCGGATGTTCAGTGTGCGATCATTGACATTGATCAGTGTCCACATTTGTATGTGTATTTGAAATCGAAAAAAATGGTAAATGGTGTTCCGGCCGTTTTATCTTACGTGAAAGGAAACACGAGTTACGTTCCCGACGATTTCGTCATCGGAGCAAATAAGAATGAATTGTACAAATTTTTTGACAGATGTAGAGAACTTATGAAGAGAACCTAAAAACCAACAAACCAACACCAAATATTATTTCCCAGGCGAAGCGTATCCGATGACTGCACAAGCGATGCGAGAACCGGCATGGCCAGTAATGAAGCTGTCGTCATGTCCGCCTTTTCCTAAATCGTCTTCGTCGGCATGAATGATGACACCTCGACCAATGATGTTCGATTTGGTTCCACGCAGTTTACACAATTTATCTGTAAAACGGTATTTAGCACAACAGTTGGCGTCGCTACGTATATTTCCTAAATCTCCGACGTGACGATCGGTGGCGTCCGGGCCTCCGTGGTTTTTCCCGTACGGATTGAAGTGGCTACACATGCTGGTACATTGGTCGCTCATGTCACCGTATTCGTGTATATGGAAACCGTGTAGTTTGTTCTTGCCGAGACCGCCTAAAATATCAACATCAATCACTGTTGAATTGTTTTTGATATCTTCCGTGAAACGGACGGTCCCCTTTATTTTTTTCCCGTCAAAAACGGCAATCGCTGAAATCGGTTTTGTGGTTGTTGACATCGTTTGGGTCGGTTTGTTTGTCTATAGTGTTGTGATAGAAAAACAGACGAAATTGTAACGAAAAAAAATATCGACAGCTACTATATCTATATGTATAATTATTTAGTCGAATTTGTGGCCTCGGCATTTGTAACATATGTTGTTTTCGCGACGGCCAATCCTCTAGCGATTGGATTTGCTCACGCGTTCGCACTTCTTTTAACACAAAAAATATCGGAGGGACACGTAAATCCGGTGGTTCCTATCGTAATGACCGCAATAGATAAAATGTCGCTGGATAAACTTTTGTGTTATATTTTTGCCCAAATATTTGGAGGGTTTGTGGGGTATCAGATATTCATCAAGTATCGCATCCCGGTGTAGATCAAGCCTTGACCGGTTTGTACAGCATTCTAAAGAGAATGAGCAGACCGATAATACTCAACGACCCAATATATAAGCGTGTAACTCCGTTCATTTTTAATTCAACAGGTATTGCTTCCGCCGGTACGGCAGCGGTCTCGTTTGCGTGTATTAACGGTTTTCTCACCGGTGGCAATGTATCAGTGGAAATGTCTTCAGTTATAAAGACAAACTCGGGTTCTGATCGCGATGCGTACGGTAATTCCTCAACAGGTTGCGCGGGACAATGATCTGTATAAGAAGTAACTACAACGTAATTGTTGTTCTCGTCCTCTTCTAAATATCCTTGCATTTTCGGTTGAGGTGCACTTTCTTCTTCAAATGCAGCGGCGATTACATTGGAACTTTTCATTACATTCTTGGGTTCATTGAATTTCTTCTCGTAATCTTCTTTTTTCGGAGTATTATCGACGTAATGCGGCATATAACATATCCATATAATATTATTTTTATGAATTAACATAGAGATAATATGCTATTACTAATAGTCAGCAAGCAATACTGCCAGTAAACCATGTGTGGAATTATTACAATCATCAATAATAACGTTCTTTCCAGAAATTTTCTACAGAAAAAGATTGAACTATACACACTAAAAGACCCAATTATCCAGAACTTTATGCCGAAAATAGACGTCGGTTATAAGGATACTCCACCGGTTATCGTAAACGACATTGCCATATTGTGTGAAGATGGGGACATCTACAATTACAAGGAATTGTATTCACTCATGGGAATAACTCCCACCACGGAATATAACAGCGAAATAATCATTCACTTGTATCGCAATTACGGCATTGAATATACTTTACAGATAATCGACGGAACTTTCTCCTTCGTTTTGATCGATTATCGAATAACCGAAAAGTGTGCAAGAATGTATGTAGCCAGAGATCCGTTTGGAGTGAAACCTATCTATATGCTAAAACCGGCAAAAATCCCGGCAAATAAAGAACGTTCTCAATCGCAACAGCCACAACCACACGAAAATATATTCGCTTTCGCTAAAGATTTGAAAACGCTAAATAGTTTCGAGATGAATTTGGCCGAAAATCAAGGTGTAGAGTATGTCATCAACCAATTACAGCCCGGTTCGTATTCGATGTTTGAATTCCCCACTTATGTGCTGGCATCTTGGAAATTGGTGTACGAAGAAAAACGCTATTTTACGATCGGGCCGAATGCATTCACAGTTCCCGACAACATTCAGAAAATAAAAAGCGAAATTCGAGAACGATTAATACATTCTGTCGGAAAAATGTGTAACCATAAGAAATTCAGCGGGAAATTCGCGTGTATGTTGTCCGGCGGCTTCAGTAGTAGTTTAATGGCGGCGATAGTAAACAATTACTGTAAAATGAACGATCTGCCGAAGATAGAGACCTATTGCATCGGGTTGGAAGGTTCGGCGGACCTAAAGTATGCGAAAATGGTCGCCGACCATTTAGACACCAATCATACTGAGATCGTGTTGAATGAAAAAACTCTGATCAATGAAATATTGGCAGACGCCATACCCCACGTGGTTTATTCCGTGGAGAGTTACGACGTAAAAACGGTGAGAGAAGGCATATATAGGTGGCTGTTGGGGAAACACATAAAGAACAATAACAGCGAGGTAAAATATATTTTCTGTGGAGACGGACTGACTGAACTCACTGGGACATATTTGGAGAATGTGGAGAACATCATGGATTTTGACAGTAAATGTTTCAATTCCATGAAGAATATGTATCGCAACACGCTGGTATATACTGAGAATTCGATATCCTCTTACGGATTACAGTCGGTTCTGCCTTATCTGGACAACGGTTTTGTGAGTTATTACATGATGATACCGTCTATCATACGCAACAATTTTCAAATGAACTATGATCGATATCTGATAAGAACGGCGTTTGAAGATTTTTTGCCGAACCAGGTGTTATTTCGAGATAAGGAGCGTTTTAGTGACAGTCTGCAAAGTGTCATAGAGACGTACGCCAACACGGTGGTTGCTGACGGTTTCGATAAAACCGAATTCTCGGCGAATACAAAAGAAGAACACTTGTATCGTTCTTATTTTATGGATTATTTTGGAGAAAATCTGATACTTCTGAAGAATTAGAAACAACATAAATAAATTCACCACTGCTCTAAAATTCAGTGTTGAATTCAAATACGTCGGGACTAACCGACTTGTTCGCCAGGGCATACTCGGAATTATTTCTTTCGAAGAAATTCACCTTGGTTTCGATACTGATGAGTTCCATGAAATCAAAGGGATTATTTGAATTGTAAATCTTGTCGTAGCCCAACTGAAGACAAAGCCGATCCGCTATGAATTCGATATACTGCGACATGAGGTTCGAATTCATGCCGATTAAACGGCAAGGAATGGCGTCAAGGATAAACTCCTTTTCGATTTCAACAGCATCCTTGATGATATCGTATACCTTCTTCTTGGACAATTTTTTCTGTAGTTTTGAGTAGAGAAGAATAGCGAATTCGGTGTGTAGGGCTTCGTCTCTGGAAATCAATTCGTTCGAAAACGTCAACCCGGGCATAAGCCCTCTCTTCTTGATCCAATAAATCGCCGAAAAACTGGACGAAAAAAAGATGCCTTCTATCACGGCAAAAGCCAACAGCCGTGTGGCGAAATTGCTTCTCTTATCGCTAATCCACTTCTTCGCCCAATCCGCCTTCTTCGTAACACACGGATAATTGGTGATCGCGTTGAAAAGCTTATCCTTTTCGTTCGTATCACTTA
>Ga0114962_10001703_pt1 | contig 18839 bp, 12 predicted proteins | sample C_130820_MF_Meta_FD_87017 | JGI IMG/M metagenome (GOLD analysis project Ga0114962, IMG submission 87017) | Freshwater microbial communities from Lake Croche, Canada to study carbon cycling - C_130820_MF_MetaG | ecosystem: Environmental > Aquatic > Freshwater > Lake | place: Lake Croche, Canada...
AACACTAAGCATTCAAATGAGTAGGGAAGATTTAGCTAACCTTGTGGGTACTGCTACTGAATCGCTCATACGTATGCTTTCAGAATTCAAGGCCGATAAATTAATTAACCTGAAAGACAAAAAAATTGAATTGCTCAATATCCCTAAACTTCAATTAATGGCGAATTTGCAAGATTAATAGGTCTTTGCAATTCAGTTTATTATTACAGTTGTGGTGCTACATATATTCATTTCGGCATCTGACAAATATCATTATTAATAGGAAACTTATCCTGCACCTTTACTTTATGTTATTAGCTTCAAAAGCTAAGCCATTTAAAAAAAGGAATAGTTATGAGCTGCATTTTATGTTTAAAAAATAATCCGAATGCTTTGACCCATTGCAGTCCGAGTACTTTGGAAAAATTAGATGAAAATAGGGTGAGCAACCGCTTTCAAGCGGGAGAATACCTATTTAGAGAAGGTTCTGAAGCTACGGGGTTGTATTGTTTACAGCTAGGGAAAATACTAATAGAAAAAACAAGAAACCAAAAAGCCCATCCTTTACGATTTATTAAGAAAGGTTATTTATTAGGAATGCCAGCAGTTTTCGGCAACCAAAAACATATTCATTCGGCCAAAGCAATTGCCGAGACTGATGCGTGTTTTATTCCAAGGGCATCGGCCTTCAAATTATTAGAAACCGATCCAGGTTTTAATAAATATGTTCTACTTACCTTAATGAAAGAAATGGAAGAACTAGAAACCCGCTTGGCACGCATTTGTGAACAAACAGCCGAACAACGCGTGGCAGAACTTTTATTAGATATGCAGGAAACCTACGGCTTGGAAGAAGGAGGAGCTTTGCCGTTAACGGTTTCATTTAATTTTCTTTCTGGCATTACGAATCTTAGCGATAGAACCTTACAGAAAGTATTGGATATGTTTATTTCGAAAGCTTGGTTCAAATTGCAATATGGCAGGGCTTTTATCTTGAATAAAGCGGCCTTAAAAATGTTGGCAACTGGCAGGTTGGCGTAATCATATTTTTAACCCGAAATTTAATTTAGTAAGGTTGCCAAAAGGCAGCCTTTTTTATTTGTCCACTTTTTACCCCTATCCATTACCTTTGCAACGAATGGAAATACTCCTGTACATAACGGGTTACCTAGGGGTGGCATTGTTTGCAGTTTTGCTCACTTTTTATGCGGAGCGTAAACTGGCGGCTTTCATCCAAGACCGTATGGGTCCTATGGAAGCAGGTAAATATGGTATTTTCCAAGCCATTGCCGATGTGCTCAAGCTTTTCCAAAAAGAAGAATTGAAGCACGATGGCGTTATTGCTCCTTGGTTTCAACTAGCGCCTGTATTATTGTTTGGAGTGGTTTTTGGCGGGCTGGCAGTTTTACCCTTAGCACCCGGAATTTTGCCAATAAATAATGCCGTGGGGGTGTTTTATTTACTTTCCATTATTTCATTAGATATATTGGCCATATTGTTAGCAGGATGGGGGAGCAATAGCAAGTTTAGTATGTTTGGCGCACTTCGAGGCGCTTCGCAATTAGTGAGTTACGAAATCCCGATTGGCTTATGTGTTTTAGCTATTGTCTTACAAACTGGTTCCTTAAACTTAGCAGAAATTGCCCTAATCCAAGGGAGGGGAGGGGAACAGTATTTGTTTGGGCTTGAAAGTTTAGGAATAAGCACTTCAGGTATTGGTGGAATTTTGAATTGGAATGTAATTCAGTTTCCTTTTGCCAGCATATTGTTTGTGGTTTTTTATATTGCTACCTTGGCAGAGTGTAACAGAGCCCCTTTCGATTTGCCAGAGGGCGAAAGCGAGCTAGTTTCTGGCTTCCATACAGAATATAGTGGTTTTCGTTTCGGCCTATTTTTCTTGGCAGAATACACTATGATGTTCTTGCTGAGTGGGGTAGCAGTAATCCTTTTTCTTGGTGCAGGAGAAACGCCTTTTCCAAACATTGGCTTCCTAAAATTGGCCGATTATACAGGAGGTACGTCCTGTACAATTTGGCATACCATAGCCAGCTTTTTCTGGATGATGCTAAAAACGCTAATTCTCACCAATCTGCAAGTAGTAATACGTTGGACCTACCCTCGCTTAAGAGCCGATCAATTAGTAAGTCTTTGTTGGAAGTATCTCATTCCCATAAGTTTAGCTGGCGTATTGGTTTCAGCCCTATGGAAAGTACTTTAGAAAAGGAACACTCAAACTTAAAATAGCCTTACTTTGTACTTTGATTTGCCCAAGCAAAGCACAAAAGATAAGCCAAAAATACGATTATGGCCTGGTTTAACAGAGCAGAAAAAAAGGGTATCACTACCCGTACCGAAGATAAAAGAGAAGCCCCAGATGGGCTTTGGTATAAGTGCCCAGAATGCAAGGTGGTTATTTTATCTAAAGCCCACCAAGACAACGCCTATACCTGCACAAACTGTAACTACCACGAAAAAGTGGGCAGCAAAGAGTATTTCGGCATTTTGTTCGATGGTAATGAATTTACTGAACTAGATGCCGATATGGTAAGTGCCGATCCATTAGGTTTTGTAGATACCAAGCCTTACCCAGATCGTATTAAAGCCACCATCCAAAAAACAGGCTTGAAAGATGCCCTTCGCAGTGCATACGGCCAAGTAGAAGGTCAATACATTGTAATTGCTTGTATGGACTTTAGCTTTATTGGAGGGTCTATGGGCTCTGTTGTAGGCGAGAAGATTGCCCGTGCAATTGACTTTGCTAGGGTTCACCAAATGCCATTCCTAATGATTAGCAAAAGCGGTGGCGCTAGAATGATGGAAGCAGGTTACAGCCTTATGCAAATGGCAAAGACTAGTGCTAAATTGGCCTTGTTAGCTGAAGCTAAGGTCCCTTACATTTCTTTGCTTACTGACCCAACTACTGGTGGCGTAACTGCCAGTTATGCCATGCTCGGCGATTTTAATATTTCGGAGCCAAAGTCATTAATTGGTTTTGCTGGCCCTAGGGTAATTAGAGAAACTATAGGTAAAGACTTGCCAGATGGTTTTCAAAGTGCGGAATTCGTTTTAGAACACGGGTTTCTAGATTTTATAGTAGATAGAAAAGAACTGAAAGAAAAAATAGGAACCCTATTATCTATGATATCAGGACATTTGACCGTTACGGGAATTTGATTCTGAAAGGTATTTTGGAAATTAAAGTAATTTCCTTACCTTTGTATTACAAAATTCAGTTTCAACTTAAAAGGGGCCCGTAAGGCTCCTTTTTCGTTACCTAATTCAAGTGACCAATACCGAACTTCAAAAGGCATTAGCCGATTTTATTGAATCAGTTTTTCCGGACGATACACATTATCTGGTAAGCGTATCTGCTAAACCAAGCAGAGGAGGCGCCAAAGTAACCATTTTGGCCGATTCGGATAATGGTGGAATAACCATAGAAACTTGTGCAGCTATTAGCCGTCAAGTAAATAACTGGATAGAAGAAGCTAACCATTTCGATGGTGCTTACACCTTAGAAGTGAGTAGCCCTGGGACCGATTATCCACTGCAAATGCCTAGGATGTTCACAAAAAACATAGGTAGAGATTTGCAAGTAGTTTTAAAAACTGGTGTAACCTACATAGGGCCATTGGTAGGAGTTACCGAAGCTGGTATATCAGTAACCACAAAGCAAAAAGAAAAAGGCAAAAAGCCTGTAGAAATAAACGTTGAAATTCCCTTTGGACATATAGCGAAAGCCACCGTTCAAGTTAACTTTAATTAAATACAGTACCCCTAATATGAATAATACACGTACCATCACAGTCATATTCTAATTATGAAAGCTGCCAGTGATTTAAATAAACCCATGAACCCAATACTTTTAATTTCAGAATTCAAAGAATTCTTGAAAAACAAAAGTATTGAGCGAACTACAATGATTCGTATTCTGGAAGATACCTTCAAAGCACTTGTGCGGAAGAACTACGGAACCGATGAAAATGTGGAAATGACCATCGATTTGGATCATGGAAAAATGGAAATCTATCGTTTGCTTACCATTGTAGACGACGATAGTGAAGATATTTGGGATCCAGACAAAATAACCCTTACCGATGCCCGCAAAATTGAACCAGATTTTGAGGTGGATGAACAAGTGGCTGTTGAGGTTAAAATTGAAGACTTTGGGCGTAGAATGGTGCAAACTGCCATCCAAACCCTGAAGCAAAAGGTAAAAGACCTTGAAAAGGAAAGCGTATTTAACGAGTATAAAGATAGGGTTGGCGAAATTATCAGTGGCGAAGTAGCTCAAATTAGCGGTAGGGAAATCATTGTTGAAGATACTACCGGTATTGACCTTATTTTACCAAGAGCAAACCAAATCCCGAAAGACCGTTTCCACAAAGGCGATACCGTTCGCGCTATTGTAGAAAAGGTAGAATTGCTAAATGGTAACCCTAGGGTTATTATTAGTAGAACAAGCCCAGTTTTCTTAGAGCGCCTTTTTGAACAAGAGGTTCCTGAGATATACGACGGCATTATAAGCATCAGGAAAGTAGTTCGCGAGCCTGGTGAACGTGCAAAAGTAGCTGTTGAAAGTTACGATGACAGGGTAGACCCAGTGGGTGCTTGCGTAGGTATGAAGGGTAGCCGAATTCACAACATTGTTCGTGAATTAGAAAACGAAAACATAGACGTAATTAACCACACTACAAACTTGGAACTATTTATTAGCCGTGCCTTGAGCCCAGCTAAAATTAGTACCATGAAAATTGACGAAGAGCGCAAAAGAGTGGCCGTATACCTTAAGCCAGACCAAGTGAGCTTGGCTATTGGTAAGAACGGGCATAATATTAACTTGGCAAGCAAGTTGGTAGCCTACGAAATTGACGTATTCCGTGAGCCTGATGCTATACAGGAGGAAGACGATATTGACTTACAAGAATTTGACGACGAAATAGAAGACTGGATCTTGGAAGAATTTAAGCGTATTGGCTTAGATACTGCCAGAAGCGTTCTTTCTATGAGTAAGGAAGATCTTGTACGCCGGACCGATTTAGAAGAAGAAACCATTGTAGAGGTTTTCGATATTCTGAAGAGGGAATTTGAACAAGAAGAGGAGTAAAATGCCCCTCGCTATGCCACCACCTTGAGTGCCTTATAATACTTAAATTAGTAAAATGGCGCAATTTTAACCAAATTGCGCTGATTTCAATAAAATATGTCCGAAGAAAAAAGTGTTCGCCTTTCCGCTGTACTCAGGCAAATTAACACCTCGAGAGAGGATGTTGTTAATTTCCTGACCAAGCAAGGCATTACTGTGGAGAACAATCCTAACGCCAAGATTTCTGCCGATGCAGAAAATTTGGTGATTAAGGAGTTTGCTTCATCTGCCAGAGAAAAGGCAGAGGCCCAAAGCCTAAGCATAGGTAAGGTGGGTTCCACAACCATTGCAATAAATACTGATAACGGGCGAGGCAATTCCAACAAAGAAGAGGATTTTATTCCTGCCAAGCCTGCCGAACTTACCCAAGGGGTAAAATTAGGTGGCAAAGACACCACCACAGCTCCACCAGCTGAAGTTATAAAGCCAAAAGCTGAAACTTCTTCAGATGATAGTAAGCTTGGGCTGAAGGTGCTAGGAAAGATAGATCTTTTTGAAAAGCCAAAAATAATGAGCGGTCCGAAATCGGAAACGCCAACAGAAATTCCTGCGCCAAAACCGGACGATAAGGCTGCTGAGGTAGCTGCAGAGGCTGCATCTCCTGCTAAAGAAGTAACTGCTAAAATTACGGTTGCTGAAGACAATACAACTCCAGTTATTAAGGAAGTCTTAGAAACCAAAACAGTTTCTAAGAAAGCAGCAGAACCGAAAGCAGAAATAGCGCAACCAGCAAAAGAAACTGCATCTGAAGAAGCTGCTGCCAAACCTCCGCAAGCTACTGAGAAGGTAGAAGCTGCTCCTGTAGTTGCCGAAAGTAAACCAGTAGTAGCTGAGGTAGTTGTTGCTTTATCTGAAGATAATAAGCCAGCGACCGAAACTCCTGCAGAACCAGCTAAGCCTGTTTATCCAGCCAAGATAGATCTTTCTACAATGCCATCAGGCAGACCAAGAAATCAAGATGGCGGTAACAGAGATAGAAAGCCAGAAGGCGAAAAAAATACAAACAATCAGAATAAGCCAAGGGATAACAAACCGGGTGGAGGGAATAATCCTAATTCTGGAAATAATACCAATAGAGGTAATCAAGGTAATAATGCGGGTGCAAGTGCACAAGGTCCAAAACCTAGGCGCGAAGAAGCTCCAAAATTACCACCTCCAATAAACCCAGCTCATACTTCAATCTCTAACCCGGTAGATCAGAACGCTGCCCCTAAGGAACCAGAAGTAGAGCTAATTGAAGCAAAAGCAGATACCCTTAAAGGACTTACCGTTTTAGGTAAAATAGATGTTAGTAGCTTTAGCAGAGGCGGTAAGCCAGGGCAAAAACCAACCCCAGGACAACCAGGGGCTGCAGGTGCTGCCGGCGAAAAGCGCAAGCGCGAACGCAAGCGTGTAAAAACCAATGCAGTTCCTGTTCAAGGTAACGCAGTTCCTGCAGATCCTAGGGCAAAACCTACAGGCGGTAATAATCAAAATACTGGTGGCCAACGTCCGGCAGGAAGTGGATACCAAGGCAATAATCCAAGACCAGGCGGTGGTTACCAAGGTAACAACCCTAGACCGGGTGGTGGATACCAAGGCAATAGACAAGGCGGGCCACAAACCCCTCCTACGCCAACTGCAGAACTAACAGATAAGCAAATTCAAGAGCAAATCAAGCAAACGCTTGCTAGGCTTTCTGGTAATAATAGAGGCGGCGGAATTCAAGCTGGTAGAAAGCACAGGAAAGACAAACGTTATGCTGCTGCCAATGAGCGTGAAGAACAAAACCTAAGGGACAAAGAAGAAAGCAAGATTCTGAAAGTGGCTGAATTTATCAGCGCGAATGACCTTGCTAGCTTAATGGATGTATCGGTAAATGAGGTAATTAGTACCTGCATGAGCCTCGGTATGTTCGTTTCCATTAACCAAAGGTTAGATGCAGAAGCAATTACTGTAATTGCCGATGAGTTTGGTTTCGATGTACAGTTTATCAATGCCATTGAAGACGACGATGTTGTTCTCGATACGCCAGATAACCCTGAAGATCTAGAAACCCGCGCACCGATTGTGACCATCATGGGTCACGTTGACCACGGTAAAACATCGTTGCTGGATTATATCAGAAAAACAAAAGTTGTAGCTTCAGAAGCGGGTGGTATAACCCAACACATTGGTGCTTACGACGTTATGACCGATAGCGGTAAGCGCATTACTTTCCTCGATACTCCTGGTCACGAAGCCTTTACAGCTATGCGTGCAAGGGGTGCTAAGGTAACAGATGTTGTTATTATTGTTATTGCGGCGGATGACGCGGTAATGCCTCAAACCAAGGAAGCGATTAACCACGCATTAGTGGCAGGAGTGCCAATAGTTATTGCCATCAATAAAATTGATAGGCCAGCAGCTAATCCTGAAAAAATTAAAGAAGAACTTGCCCAGCAAAACATTCTAGTAGAAGATTGGGGTGGTAAATACCAGGTCCAACATATTTCTGCTAAGTCTGGCGAAGGGGTGAGCGAATTGCTTGAAAAAGTATTATTAGAAGCTGAAATTCTAGAGCTTACCGCCAACCCGCACAAGCGTGGTGCTGGTACAGTTATAGAATCGATGCTAGATAAAGGTCGTGGTTATGTAACTACCTTCCTTGTTCAAACTGGCGAGTTGAATATTGGCGATGTAGTATTAGTAGGTGCAAACTATGGTAAAGTAAAAGCCATGTTTAACCACTTAGGCAAGCGAATTAAAACCGCTGGGCCATCTACACCAGTTCAAATGCTTGGTTTGAGTGGGGCACCACAATCGGGCGAGCGTTTCAATGTATTGGAAAACGAGCGCGAGGCTAGGGAACTAGCTACCAAGCGTGAGCAAATACTACGTGAACAAAGCATTAGAACTCGCAAGCACCTTACTTTGGACGATATTGGTCGTCGTTTGGCAATAGGTAACTTTAGGGAACTCAATATTATATTAAAAGGCGACGTGGATGGTTCGGTAGAAGCCCTATCAGATTCGTTCCAAAAGTTAAGTACGCCTGAAGTTCAAATCAGAATTCTGCATAAGGCTGTTGGTCAGATTTCTGAAAGCGACGTGCTTTTGGCTTCTGCATCCGATGCTATTATTATTGGTTTCCAAGTAAGGCCTTCGCCTAATGCTAGGAAAATTGCCGAGCAGGAAGAAATTGAAATACGCTCTTACTCCATCATTTACGATGCCATTAACGACATCAAGAGTGCCATGGAAGGTATGCTTGCCCCTACTTTTGAAGAAGTGGTGGTGGGTACTGTGGAAATTAGGCAGGTATTCAAGATTAGCAAAACAGGTAATGTTGCCGGTTGTATGGTACAAGAAGGCTATGTGAAACGTAATAACCCTATCAGGCTTATCCGTAATGGCATAGTAATGTACACAGGAACTATAGATGCCCTGAAACGCTTTAAAGACGATGTTTCTGAAGTTAAGTTTGGCTACGAGTGCGGTTTGAGCTTAGAAAAGTTCAACGACCTTCAAGTAGGCGATACCCTAGAAAGCTTCGAAAAGCGCGAAGTAAAGCGCAAGCTGTAACAGAAGTAAATTTATATATGGGAGGCGGACACGCCTCCTTTTTTTTGGGGGTTAGTTTCCGAATTTTATTTAGAAAGTAAGTGGGTGCAACCCACAAAGCAATAACTCCCGAAGCGGAGCCGCAGGCGCCGCTGAGGTTTGAAAATATCTTCCGTTTATTTAGATATTAATCAAATAAAAATCCTAAAAGATGAATGGATTTTAGGTATTCAAAAATCCAAAAAATGTACAAACTAATACCCCATGCCAAACAGCCAAAGCGGTAATTGGTTTCCTAAAGGCCATTCTAGTTGGTCTTTCACCACGTAGGCATTGGGTAGGTCTGCAATTTGCTTGTCGGTTTTGGATTTTCCGCCAACTTCTAGGGTAAGAGTATCATTAACTAAGAAATCGCCAGCTTTTGGCATAGCTACGTTATGAAATGGCTTAAGCATTGCCAGTAAAAAGGTTTCTCTGAGGGTGCCAATATTAGCCTTCTCTTGGGCTAAGGCAACCATTAAATTAGTATTGTTCAAATAAATTTTTTCTGGCTTTTGTAAGATAGCCGTGCTTATGCCCGCGGGTTGCAATAGATGGATTAAAGCGGCCCGTTCTAGAAATACAAGGTAGTTATTTAGTGAATTTCTATGGATCCCTGTTTTCAAGGCCAGTTCTGAAATATTGGGTTTAAAGGGCACTTGCTGCGCTATCACATAGACCAACTGTAATAGTTTCTTGGCGTTACGAATGTCAAAATCGGGTAGTTCTGCCATGTCGTATTCCACGATAGTGCGTATCATTTGGTTAATACGCTGGTGGGCAGTAAGCGGTTCCGATATGGTGAAGGGATAAAATCCTGTTGCCAAGTACTCTGGGAAGTATTGAAGCGGACGGAAGGAGTTAGGAATTTGTTTTTGGTAACTTTTGGGGTTTTCAATAAGTTCAGATAGGGAAAGGGTAGGGAGTTCTATCTTGTACTTCAAGTATAGAAACTCTCTGAACGATAGTCCAGTAAGCTCATAAATCAAAGCCCTTCTGCTTAAATCGCCTTCTTGCCTGCTTAGTTCAACAATAGAAGAACTGGTAAAAACAATTTGAAGGTCAGGGTAAAAATCGTGTAGGTTTTTTAGTTCAACTGACCAATTGGGGTACTTATGTACTTCATCAAGAACCAGTATTTTGCCCCCGCCTTTCATAAAGGCAATGGCTGTTTCTTTTAAGGTGTTTTTGGTGAAATATAGATCGTCTAACGAAAAGTAAGCAGCTGTTGTTATCGGTAAATCTAATGACTTTAGCCATTGTAACAACAAGGTTGTTTTACCTGTACCTCTAGCTCCTTTAATGCCTATAAACCTGGCTTCCCAATGGATTTGGTGGAACAAGTATCGCTTAAAATCTGTCGAAATGAAGGATAGAATATGGTTGGCTTGTTCGAATAGGATTTCCAATTGCATAGCTAGGTGTGCAGGTTGTACTTGTTATTGCATAATTAGATATGCAAATATATTGTTTTTATGCATAACTAGTTGTGCATAAATATATTTTTATTGCACAATATAATGTGCAGTTTCTGTTGTGTGTATCTTAGACCAAGTTGGTTTTGGGTAACTTAATTTTCAGCGGGGAATAAAAAGCTGTAAGAGTAAGTGCCTAAATTTTCCCCCCATTCCCCATGCACTTCAACCCAATAAATAGTAACCTAACAGGAGTATGGCTTAATTACTACCTCGGAATCCCTATTAGTATCTCATTTTTTGCCTAAATTTCAGCGTATTCTTACGTTTACATTCAACACATCAGATGAATATCCAAAAGATTCTTTTTTTTATAGGAATTATCCTATTGCCTTGCCTTGTAGTAGCACAAAGCAAATCGGATTTAGACCTTTCTTTGAACTACGGACAAGGTTCCGATTTTAAGTTTAACACTGGAAGTGGCGCCAACGAAGAAGTATATTCCATTTGCCTATTACCAGATGGTAAGTCGCTTATTGGGGGCCGATTTTCTACCTACAATGGTGTACAACGCAATAAAGTGGCCCGCTTAAATGCCGATGGTTCTGTAGTCTTTCTTTCAACCCAAAAGAAGGCCCAAACGATTATGTGCGTTTTGTTACCTACCAGCCCGATGGTAAAATTTTAGTAGCTGGCGATTTCACTAATTTCAATGGACAAAACAAAAGCTATTTAGTACGCTTAAATACCGATGGTACTTTAGATAATGACTTTAACCCTGGTGGGAATGGTGCGAGCGATTACATTTTGGCAGTAAAGGTTATTGAAGAAGGCAAAATATTAATAGCTGGTGGCTTTACTAGTTATAACGGACAGCCATGTAACCACATTGGCCGATTAAAACCAGATGGAACTTTAGACAAGACTTTCCTTTCAGATATTGGTGCCGATGGTATTATTAAATCAATCTTAACTTTCAGAGGGGGTAAAATTGTAATTGGTGGCGATTTCACCTCCTATTCTCGAGTGCCTAGGAATAGAATAGCCCGCCTTCATGCCGATGGTACTTTAGATGAGAGCTTTAAAGTAGGCAAAGGTGCCGATGGCGTAATTAATGGTTTAGCCTCACAATCTGATGGTAGGATATTAGCCTGCGGTTTGTTTTCAACTATCGATACTATGAGTAGAAATAAGATTGTTCGCCTAAATTCAGATGGTACTGTCGATAAGAATTTTAACCCTAAAAAAGGTGCCGATTTGCCAGTTTATTCTATGGTGCTACAAAACGACGGCAGAATATTGATAGCAGGCGATTTCCAGAATTTTAATGAATGGCGTCAGATCAGGATAACTCGTCTTAATTCTGATGGAAGTATAGACGATTCCTTTCTAAAAGGAACAGGTACAGATTGGATTATCAATACAATGGTTCAACAACCCGATGGTAAAATAATTTTCGGGGGCGATTTTAATAGCTACGATCAAATCAAGCGCAGTAAAATTGCCCGCATTAACCGGGACGGAACTATTGACAACAGTTTTAATAAAGTTATAGGTTTAGATAAGGCTGTATTTGCAATTGGTGCTCAGTCCGATGGAAAAATAATAGTTGCAGGTGACTTTACTAAATACAACGGCAAAACAGTTAATAGACTATTAAGGCTAAATACTGATGGTTCGGTCGATAGTAGTTTTAAAATAGGTGTAGGCCCTAATGCTGTAATTCAAGCGCTATTCGTTCAAAAAGATAATAAAATAATTATTGCTGGCAACTTTACTAAGTTCAACAACGAAAGCCGCAATAAAATAGCCTGTTTAAATGCCGATGGTAGTTTAGATAAAGGTTTTGTGCCTACTAGCGGTGCCAACTTCGAGGTCTATTGTATTGCCCAGCAAAACGATGGGCATATTTTAGTGGGGGGCATATTTTCTGCCATTAACGGCGAAAACAGAAATAAAATAGCCCGATTAAATGCCGATGGCAGTTTAGATAAAACTTTTAATCCCGGTTCAGGACCTAATGCGGCTGTTCGTTCAATGGCTATTCAACCAGATGGAAAGATACTTGTTGTTGGCGATTTTACGGTTTTTAATACTATTCCTAGAGAGCGAATAGTTCGTTTAACTACCGACGGCTTGGTAGATAATAGCTTTGACACTGAATCTGGTGCTAGTGATTTTATTCGGGCAGTAGCCTTAGATGCCGATGGAAAAATATATATAGCAGGGTATTTTGAAACCTATAAAAGTACAAACCGTGGCCGCATTGCTCGTTTATATAATGACGGTGTTTTAGACCAAAATTTTAACCCAGGTGCTGGTTTTGATGAACCAGTTAGGGCCTTAGTTTTAAGCGAAGGAAAAATTTATGCCGCTGGCGATTTCACTGCATACAATGGAGTAAAACGCCGAGGTATGGTACGCCTTAATAGAAACGGAAATTCAGATGCAGGTTATAACATTGGCAATGGCTTCGTTGGTAATGTGCGCAGCCTATTTTTGCAAGCCGATAAGAAGCTTTTGGTAGCTGGCGAGTTTAACTATTACCAAGGACAAACTGCGCCATACTTTTGCCGAATTATCCCTTCAAGTCCAGTCAAGGCAGCACCGAAAAAGTAAGCAATTTATTTCTTGCTATAAACCAAGTCCCCACTTATTTAGGTGGGGATTCTTTCCTTTACTCCACGCCAGGTAGTCTTAATTCCAAGGTTTCGAAGCTTTTGCTCACCACGAACTCAATTACCAAGTTGCCAAATTCTTCGGTTTGGGTGTAGCCTATGGTGCGCTTACCATTCATAACTACCCTATCTGGCAATACAGGCAAGCCAATAAAGCGTATCCTGTAATTATCGTACCGAGGGGTGTGCAAGCCCATTTGGGTTTGAAGGATGGTTACTTTGCCCGCTTGGTATTCGTAATGGAACTTCTTTTCTGTATAGATATCTTGGGTGTAGGCAAAGCTATCGCCATGGTCTTCATAGAGGAAGGAATTGGCAGCATACTCGCAATAGTAAACGCTTAGTTGAAGTTCCTCAATTTCCTTTTCGCCGATGTATTGCATTACTGGATATTGCGGAATAACGCTACCAGCCCGCACAAAGATGGGCATGTGGTCCAGCGGGGTTTCTATGGTATGCTCCTTTTGCCCTTCTAAAAAGTCGAGGTTCCAGAAGTTATACCAATTACCTTTCGGAAGGTAAACCACACGGTGGGTGGCGCCTTTTTCGAGCACTGGGCAAACCAATAGCTTATCGCCAAAGCTAAACTCGTCTTGGCGATACCAAGTAGTGGGTTCCTTTTGCTCCATCATCACTACCGGACGGAGAATAGGGAAGCCAAACTTATGGTGCTCCCAAAATGCACTATATATATAGGGTATAAGCTTATAGCGCAGTTCAATATACTTCTTCAGGATAGTTTCGGCTTCTTCGCCATAGCTCCAAGGCTCCCGTTCTATGGTATCGCCGCTGCTGTGGGCGCGCATAAAAGGAGAGAAAGTACCAAACTGCATCCAACGGATGAAAAGCTCGGCATCGGCATTGCCAGTAAAGCCACCAATATCCGAACCTACAAAGCTAAAACCGCTCATACTCATACGTTGGCATTGTTGCACGGCAAGGCGCAAATGATCCCAAGTGCCAATATTATCGCCTGTCCAAGCGGCACCATAACGTTGCCCACCCGCATAAGTACTCCGTAGAATGGTGAAAGGACGTTTGTTTTTCAGGCTTTTCACCATGCCATCGTAGGTAGCACGGGCCATTTGCATCCCATACACATTATGGGCTTTGCGGTGGCTGCCTCGGTAACCTTCGTAAAAGTGCCTTACATCGTTCGGGAAAGTGCCCAAGCCAAAAACCGATGGCTCATTCATATCGTTCCAAACGCCAGCCACACCTTGTTTTACCAGTTCGCCAACATGACCGCCCCACCATTCACGCACATCGGGGTGGGTAAAATCTGGAAAGCGGCAACGCCCCGGCCAAACCGGTCCTTCCATAAAATAATCATCCCCTCTTCGGCATAAGTAGCCGGCTTCGTCTGCTTCCTTAAAAATAGGGTAGTCGTGGTCAAGCTTTATGCCTGGGTCTAGGATTACTACTGTTTTAAAACCAGTTTCCTTGAGCTTTGCCATCATGCCTTCAGGGTCTGGAAAATGAGCTTTGTTCCAAGTGAAGCAACGGTACCCATCCATATAATCTATGTCCAAATACAGGGCATCGCAAGGGATCTCGCGTTTCCTAAATTCCTCAGCCAATTCATGAAGCTTACTTTCTGGGTAATAACTCCAGCGGCACTGGTGAAAACCTAATGCCCAAAGCGGTGGCATTGGTGCAGTACCTGTAAGGTAGGCAAAGCGCTTTACCACGTCCATCATATGCGGACCGTGGATGAAGTAATAGTTTAATTCACCTCCTTCTGCCCAATAGTTTACTTCATTGGTATTGAATAGCCCAAAATCGAAATGAGTTTTATAACTGTTATCGTAAAACAGGCCGTAGCTTTTTTCATTTTGCAAACCAATGTAAAACGGGATGTTCCGATACAATGGGTCGGTTCCTCTTTCAAAAGCATAGGCATCTACACTCCACAAGCTAAACCTGCCTCTAATAAGGTTAAGGTCTGCTGCTTTATCGCCAAGACCGTAAAAGCTTTCGTGCGGCTGTATTTTCTTGCTGCTGAATATGTTATAGCCACCAAATTGTACATTTTCTTCCCAATGCATTGAAAAGCCATCTTCATTCAAAAGCGTTTCTTCAGCATCAAAAAAGGAAACCAAGAATCCTTCTTTAGTAACTATACAGCTAATGAGAGGGGTACTTATTTTGTAATGCGTTTCGTTTTCCGCTAATGTTACTTCTACAGGTTGGAAAGGGAAATCTTGTAAAGCATAGCTAAAATCGGGCAGAAAATGACCGTTTGGAGCGAGACGAACCCTTATGATATTCTCGCTAATAACGGCCACCATAAGGCAGGCATTCAAATCGTAAAAGAAGAAGCGATTACCTTCCTCTACAAATTTATGGATGGAACCTGGAAATTGCTTTCCTACATCTGTTCGGTTTTGCTCCCAAAATGCTTCAATCATTGCCTTTGTTGTTGAATTAACAAATTAATAAAGTGAAGTCTTGTTACTTTTCACTTTATTCGAATGCCTAAATCTAAAGGTTACCTACATGAAATCTACATTCCGTTTGGTTTTTTTAGTGTTATTATTTGCTTCTTCGGTGAGTAATGGCCAGAATATAAATTCAAAACAATCGAAGAATAAGTCAAGCAAAGTTTCAAAAACCGCCTCTGTTGAGCCCTATTGGCTTTCTATGCCAGCCTATAGCGAAATGAGGGAAGTGGCGGTTTGGGTCCAAACCAACCAAGAAGCCGATGTACAATTAGTCTATTGGCCTGTAGGTTTTCCTGATAGTACCTATTTAACTGAGGTAAAAAGAACCAATAAAGCCAAAGGTTTTACCGCTACTTTAATTGCTGATGCCGTTTTGCCCAGCAAAAAGTACGAATACAAAATAAAGATTAACGGAAAGCAGTACGGGCGTTCCTACCCCATGTACTTTCAAAGCCAAACCCTTTGGCAGTACAGAACGCCAGCCCCTAGCTTTAAGTTTGCTATAGGAAGTTGTACCTATATTAATGAGACAAGGTTCGATAGACCTTTAAAGAAACCAACCGACCTTCCTTATGGAGGGGAATACAAAATTTTTGAAGCTATTGCTGAACAAAAGCCCGATTTTATGATTTGGGGTGGCGATAATATTTACCTCAGGGAACCAGATTGGGGCACACGTACGGGCATTTACCACAGATATTCTAATGCGCGGTCTATACCTGAAATGCAGAAGTTGCTCGCAACAACGCATCACTATGCCATTTGGGACGATCACGACTATGGCCCTAACGACGCCGATCGTAGTTTTATCCATAAGAACCTCACCTACGAAGCTTTTCAAGATTTTTATCCGAACCTGAATACCAATGCCACCGGCAAAGGAGGCATTACGGGAACTTTTCAATGGAACGATGTGCAGTTTTTCCTGTTAGACGATAGGTGGTTCCGCGCACCAAACGACGAGAAAAACGAAGCCAAAGACTATTTCGGAAAAGAGCAGCTGAATTGGCTATTAGATGCTTTAGAGTTCAGTAAGGCTCCTTTTAAAGTAATTATAGCAGGCGGACAAATTATAAGCCCTTTGGCTAAATATGAAAACTATGCTACCTACCCAAAAGAAAGGGAGTATTTATTAGCTGAATTAGAACGAAGAAAAATAAAGGGCGTGTTCTTTATTACTGGCGATAGGCACCATACGGAACTTAGTAAATTAGACCGTGTAGGTACTTATCCCTTATATGACCTTACTTGTAGTCCGCTGACTAGTACGGCTAATATCTATAGCACTGAGGAAGAAAATACTACTCGCATACCTGAAACTTATGTAAACAAACGTAACTTTGGGATAATTGAGGTAAATGGCGATAAAGATAATCGAGCATTTACTATCAAAATATTAGATAACGAAGCAAAATTGCTTTGGGAACGCACTATTAAAGCTAACGAACTGAAATAAATATGTTTGTATTTATATATGCACAGGTAGTAAACGAACCCGTTACAGTTTCAGAACAACCTTGGGTTACGGAATTACGAAGCAGACCTGATTGGGTTACTATGGATTTGGATAGCTTTAGTGTTCAAACTACAGTGAACCTTGCATTGCGTTTATTAGAACAAAGCCTGAAGGGTATTGTATTGATAGATGTAAAGTCTACAGATGGATCTGCTATTCCATTTGTACCGCTTATGGAATTGGCAAATAATGCACAAAGCCAAGTTGTAATCTTAAAACAGGGGCACGAGCATTATTTAGTAGATAAGGTTTGGGCAACTATTCCAGATGCAAACAAGCTATTAGAAGTTACAAACGATCAGTGGCAAGACTTAGTAAAAATAGACTAACAGATCTTTCTTTAAATAGTAATCCCTTTTTTTAAAGGGATTTTTTTTGGCTAATTTTTTGAAGGAAGATAGATAGTTAAAAGGAGCCAGAAATAACTATTCAGGAATAGTAAATAGTTATTTGCCGAAATGAAGTAGGGGTTACAATTATAGACTAGCGCTTGCAAACTATCTACATATGAATTTTTTCCCAATTTGAATCTTCCTTCCCGAATTAATGCAAGCTATTTGGTTTTTGAGGTTGCATTAGTAATATATGTTTAAGAATATTTAGATGAGATTAAACATAACTTGGCAAAATAGGCGAAATAGACTCTGTTTGTTGAATGAATGCAAGAATATCTTAAAAATGAATATTAGTGGCATGGAACTTGAATAGTTAGCCTATTTTTTTAAGAGCGAATACATACGTTTTTTGATGTAGGATAGTTTTACATTATCAATAAAAATTTATATTTAATTGATAGTCAGTAGTTAGTAATTTATAATAGGTAATAAAGCCTAATTATTAGGTTGTATTAGGTATTCTGACTCACTTGTGTAATTTTCAAAGAAGTTGTTGGCTTTTGGCTAGAAAAACCGCCCCTACATTTGTAATGTCAGTAACGCATAACAAATCCTGGCACTCATCTTATTCTAACTGTAACCAACAGACAAATGAAACTATCCACTACTAAAGGCACTTTAGCCACTTTGGTACTCGCTTGTAGCCTCGGTACCTTCAATCCCTCAACCGTATTCGCATCAAACAACCCTACTGCCAAACTAGCGCTTATAGATGTAGCAGGAAACATTGGTTCATTATCCAAAGACTTGGAAATGAATGCCACCGATTACCTATCAAAAATTAAGCACATTATGCCTGAAAAGGCTGCCTTAGCTCCAGTATCTGAATCTGGCACCATCGAGTACATTAATTCTTTGGCCGATTTTCCTGCGCCATACCAAGGCGTTATAAAGTTGAAGCCTAACAAAATGTATGTGGTTTCCGGCTTTATTAACCTAGGCCTAAATGCAATTAACCTAAATGGTGCAGGTATCAAAGGCTTTGATCCGGGCAAAGACGGTGTAATTTCGGCAGTGAATGGAGCCGTTATCAGAAGTAGAGATGCGGACGTTTACATAGAATCGTTTGCAGTAATTTGCGCAAGTACTGAAACTAAGGCCTATGACTTAGTAGATGTAACTGGTACGCACTTCGGTAACCTATTCGCAGGTTGCTCTGTATTAGATGCACCGAATATCCAAAGCCAAGGTGTAGGTCAAATTAGCGGTTTCAACACTATCTGTAAGATTGAAAACTACTGGAAAACTGCCGATGGTATTAAGGTTACAGGTAATATGGAAAAGTTTACCTCTACCTTAAATTACATCACTGGTATTTCTAAAGGTGCAGCCTACGAATTCCTTTCAAATGCAAATATTAAAGATGTAATCTTTAACTCTTGCTACTTCGTTTACTCAGGTCAAACAGGTGTTAAGGTAAATAAAGGTGCCATGATTGACCAAGGCCGACTGAATATTAACCTTTTCCGTGGCGTAACCACTTTGCTAGATGGTTTCGATTCTTTCACTCCTGGTTGGGAAATGACTAACAATGGGGTTGGTGTACCAGATTCTAAAGGTTCAGGTTATATGTATATGAACGATAATACAGCTCCTACTGGTTTCAAAGCTATCTCTTTGTTCAGTAAAATAATGGGAACTACTAAGACTTTGAAGTCAGATAAATTTACCACTTTTCAAAGCAATAAGTTCGTTTTCACAGGCA
>Ga0114962_10001706_pt1 | contig 18804 bp, 11 predicted proteins | sample C_130820_MF_Meta_FD_87017 | JGI IMG/M metagenome (GOLD analysis project Ga0114962, IMG submission 87017) | Freshwater microbial communities from Lake Croche, Canada to study carbon cycling - C_130820_MF_MetaG | ecosystem: Environmental > Aquatic > Freshwater > Lake | place: Lake Croche, Canada...
CTGTATGGACACATTGCTGGCAATTTCTTGGCCAAGTTTGACGTCGGCCTTTGCCATGCCGCCCCATAAATAGCCACTGGTAAATGCAGCACACTCAAAGATGGTGGTCACGGCCGCGCCGCCATCGGCGCGGGGCAGCTCCAAGCCTGCAAGCACGGATGAGGCCAACCGTAGGCCGGTAGAACCTGTATCAACCTGCACGTTGTCAACGGTTTTGCATGCGCTGAGACCAGGGACGCAAATCGTGACAGAGGTCACCAACAAGTTGGCGGACTGGTTCTGCAATCCTCCAGTCACCGTCACGGCGACGGTATTGCTTAAAGAGGCATCCGCACCGGCCGCAGCACCGCCGCCACCGCCGCCGCAACCGGCCAGCAGCAAGATGACGACTATTGCCAAGCTATTTTGAACAAATTTATTAAATAAAAATGCGATATTCATGGAAACATGCCATTATTCATGCTGAAACTCTTTCACATGGCCTTTTAAAGTTCGCCCGGTATTTGGACCCGCCTATGCAACATAAGACTCATCATCCGCGCCCTGGCTACTGGGCTGGGCATTGGGCCTGGCTGCTGTGCGCCATTTTGGCAGGCTGTGGTGCCAAACAAGACGCCACCTTTTTGCCTGAGCGCTCCGTGGCGCAAATGGGTGCGGTCTCCGCCACGACGAACATCAACTTCTATGGCGGATCACGATTTTTAGAGCAGACAAGTTTTGGCCCTACCGCGGCAAGCGTAGCGGCGGTGGAGTCTTTGGGGGCAGACGCCTGGCTGGATCAGCAGGTGAACATGCCAGCGACCTTGTTTGACGACGAGGTACTTAAAAGCATCAACCCCATGACTGACAAGTCCGCTTACCAGTGGTTGCCAGACCATTTTTTCAGCACAACACTAACTACACCAGGCCAGTTGCGGTGGCGTGTCGCGTGGTCGCTATCCCAATTCTTGGTGGTATCGCAGGCCAAGGTTCAACCCTACGGCCTGACGCGCTTTTTCAACATTTTGCTTAAGGATTCGTTCGGCAATTACCGAGACTTGTTGCGGGACGTCACACTGAGCTCGACGATGGGCTTTTACTTGGACAACGCCTCGAACGTGCGCGCAGGCGCCTGCCCAGGCTGCGCGCCCAATGAAAACTACGCCCGTGAGCTGATGCAGTTGTTTTCTCTGGGAACCTACCTTCTCAACGCCGATGGAACGCCCAAACTCGATCCCAAAGGCCAACGCATTGCCACCTATGACCAGCAATCAATTGCCAACATGGCGCGCGCTTTAACGGGTTGGAACTATGCATACGATCCGTTTGCACCGTTTGCCAACTGGGCGCGCTTTGACCTGCAGATGGTAGCCAACGACTACAACCACGACACGAATTCCAAGACGCTATTGGGAACCACCATTGCGGCCGGTGGCAACCCTGGCGCCGATTTAGAAAAAGTGCTGGATATCCTGATGGCGCACCCCAACATTGCGCCGTTTGTTTCCGTTCGCCTGATTCAGCATTTAGTGACGAGCGACCCTTCGCCAGCCTACGTTGGGCGCATTAGTGCAATTTTTAACAACAATGGTAAAGGCGTTAAGGGCGACCTTGCCGCCGTAGTCAAGGCCATTTTGCTCGACCCGGAGGCGCGCGCAGGGGATGACCCCGGCGCTACCAACACAATCGGAAAATTGCGTGAGCCTTTGCTTTGGACCACGGCCGTGTTGCGCGGCTTAGGTTGCACTTCCGCCCCGATAGGTGACAACGGCTACAGTTTGCTTTACACGAGCCAACAACCTTTGAATGCACAAACAGTGTTCGGGTTTTACCCGCCAGACCACAAGGCGCCGGTCAGCCTGCTTTTAGCTCCTGAGCAAAAGCTGCTGGACACATCGGAATTTTCACAACGGATGGGATTGGGATGGAACATGGGCAATAACACCGCGGCGCTTCAAAAGGCAGGTTGTCAATTTGATGCCATGGTCAGCGCGCTCAATATGTCGCCTGACCTTTATCTCAATGAGGTAAGCAGGCGTTATTTTCGCGGGTCCATGTCGCCCGTTCTGCGCAGTGCCGGAGTCAACTTAATAAGTCAATTTAATAGCAACGGCAACAGCTCTGCAATGGTGGCATCCAGCACCTTGATTTTTTTACTTTCATCGCCCTCTTTTGGCGCGATGCACTGAGGTCCTATGAATTTTTTTCAACCCAACAGAAGGGCTTTTCTAAAGCGTGCTGGCGCAGCGACGGCTACCGGTCTATCTGCAGGCGCATTGCAATGGTTGGCCACTCAAAGCAATTTGGCCCACGCAGACACGGACTACCGCGCATTGGTTTGCATCTACCTTTCAGGCGGCAACGACAGCAACAATATGCTGATCCCCACCGACGGCGCCTACACAGACTACGCCAATGCGCGCAAAGAGCTTGCACTTGGGCGATCTGAAATATCGCCACTCAATGGCACTTCTGCAGGCCACACATTTGGTTTGCACAGTGCCATGATGGGCCTGGCGCCGCTTTACAACCAAAAACGCCTCGCTTTCATTTCCAACGCCGGTCCACTCATCAAGCCTGTCACTGCAGAACAAGTGAAAAACAACTCTGCCACCATCCCCGCTTTCTTGCTATCGCACAGTGACCAGACGGCGATGCAACAAGGCTGGCAAGGGGGCGCGGATCCCAGTGGTTGGGCTGGTCGAGGTCTGGAGCAACTTAGCACCTCTTTGCGCAACCCGATTGCTGCACTCACGATGACACAGAACAGTACCTTGGTACTGGGGCAAAGCAGTTCGGTGGCCATGACCTACCCTGGTGGTACGCGCTACTGGGGGCAAGCAGATCTGATAAACAGCAGCAATACTGCTACACAAATTTTGCATTCGATGACGCAAATGCAGTTTCCACAGGGGTACGATAATGAGTATGTGAGGACTATGAAGGGTGCACTCAATGATTCAACCATATTGGCCAACGCGCTAAGCCAAGCGGCGCCGGCACCTACCGACTTAGGAACAGAGTATTTGGCCCAAGGGTTGGCCTATCTGGCGCAAATCATGCCGGTAATGAAAAGTTATGGGTATCGACGGCAGGTCTTTTTGGTCGAATATGGCGGTTTTGATACCCATACGGCACAGCGCAGTAACGCGATCAATGACAAACAAAGTCAGGACTACCTGCTTAGCGTAGTCGCCAAGGCCATGGTCGGCTTTGACGCGGCGATGCAAAAGTCCTGACTCGGGAATAACGTGGTCACTTTCACCATGTCGGACTTCAGCAGAACCCTCAAGCCGGCGGCCGGAGGCGGCTCGGACCATGCGTGGGGGGGGCATTCGATGGTCATGGGCGGTCCAGTGCTGGGAGGCACTGTCTATGGAACTTTTCCTTCCCTCATGCTCGGGGGCGTGGACGATTTTGATGAAGCAGCCGGCGGCCGCTGGGTCCCTACGACCTCGGTTGACCAAATAGGCGCAACGCTGATGGCTTGGATGGGGCTGCCGACGGCCAACATGGCCACCGTTTTCCCCAATCTATCAAACTTTACGCAGAAAAATCTTGGCTTCTTGGCTTAGTTAAGCGTTCGATATGGACTATCACATCACCGGTGATAACGTCACCGTCGACACTACCAAGCTGGGCCAACCCGATTGGACTACGTACTTTTTGGATGGCAAAGGCATCACCATTACCGTGACCAATGCCAACATCGTGGTCGGCGCAGGCGACGCCACCATTATTGCAACTGACCTATGGTCTGGCGTCTGTTTTTGGTCTATGGCTAAGGTAGGCATCAGCATCAATCTGAAAACCGGCGTAGGGACAGGGTCGCAGGGTGCGTCGCTGCAACTTGTAGGCGTTCACAATATCCAAGGATGCTACCTCGATGATAGAGTGATTGGCGGCGCAGGCAATACCACTTTTTGGACTAATGGCGGGAACGACTATTTCCAAGGTGGGGACGGCATCAATACCCTCGCCCTGGGCGGGTTGATTTCGCGTTACACCATCAAGGTCAGCCTTGATGGCGCGAATGCTACCGTGACCGACAACGAATCGGGCAGCGGTACGTCTCACAACGTCACTACCTTGGTTAACGTGCAGCGCTTGCAGCTATGGAACGCAATCACCTCGACCAACATCAGCTACGACCTTCAAAGCTTCATTACCGATCAAGACCGCGCAATTCAAGGCTTGCTGGCACCTACCCCACCCCGGTGGAACTCCGGTAGCGCACTGGGTACCCCAACGACGGTCAGTTATAGCTTTGCCCTGGGGGGCCTCTCAGCGAGCGCGCAAGCTGCGGTAAAGGCGATTTTGGCTGCAAGCTCGGTAGTGATAGGCCTTGACTTCGTGCTGGTAAGCACGGGCGGGCAGATAGTCATGAATGCCAGTGCCCAAAGCAGCGGCATAGGTACAGTCGTGGGAAGCCCAGCGGCCGGCGGACATTGCGAAATCAATTTCAATAGCAACCAACTCACAGATACGAGCGCAGCCACCACGGGCTTTGAAGTCTTATTGCACGGCATCGGCGCGGCACTTGGCCTCAAAGATGCCAATAGCGCAATTGCTGGCAGCAGCGCCACCGTATTGGCGACCCGCGACGACTTCACTATCAATACCGTAATGTCCACCAAAGTCTTTGATCCGCAGGGCGGGCACCGTGATACCTGGGGAAAGCTTGACCTGATCGCTTTGCAATCACTTTACGGTGCGCGCACGACGCAACTCGGTAACGACACCTACTTGCTTACCGATGCAATGGGCCAGACGCTGCACACTTTGGTGGATAACGATGGCACGAACACTTTGGACGCGTCCAGTTGCACTTTTGGCGTGACACTGAACCTTAATGCCGGCGCACTGTCCTCGGTAGGCATAACGGCGAAGGGCACTGCCGCAATCAACAATTTGGCGCTGTCATCCAACACAACTGTTCAAAAGGCGGTTGGCAGCGCGCACGACGACTGGCTGATTGGCAACGACTTCGACAATACTTTTGTTCCAGGCGTAGGCAATGACCTGATCCAAGGCGGCAAGGGGAACAATACCATCCTATTGGCAGGTCCTTGGAGCGCTTACATAGTCTCCATAGAAACGCCCGGCGGCACGACAACTTTGACTTTGCAGTCGACAGACGGAATCTCAGGAACCAAAACTTGTACCGGCGTAATAAGTTACCAATTCACTGATGCCATTTTGCAATTGGCAGCGGACATAGCCACCTTGAATACGCGCAAAGCGGGAAACTTTTTTGTAGGCCAGGGATTAGGTTTTGGACGCATTGCAGGCACTGCAGGCACAGATACCGCCGTATTTACCGGAATCTTGGCCGATTACACCATTTCATTTAGTTCGACAAAGCAATTGGCTACGGTCTCGGATACGTCCTTGGGACGAAATGGAAGCAATGCACTAGTTAATTTTGAGCGCCTGCAGTTTTCGGATTTATCGATTAACCTTTCGACCCCAGTAATAGCCAGCTCTATTGCAAAGCCCAATTTGACACGAATAGAAGAGCTTTACGTCGCGTTTTTTAACAGAGTTCCAGACGCTGATGGGCTAGCGTATTGGGTACAACAGTTCAAGGGTGGACAAACTATCAATCAAATCGCTGCGCTTTTCTATGACATAGGTATTCAGTACTCCACCCTTACAGGTTTTAGCGCTAGCATGAATAACACCGACTTTATCAACTTGGTATACAAAAATGTACTGGGACGCAAAGACGGTGCCGATGCTGATGGTCTCAAGTATTGGAACGCCGAGTTAGGGACAGGAGTCCAACGGGGCCAATTGGTGTCCACTATTTTGGATGCCGCACATACCTTCAAAAATGATGCAACTTACGGCTGGGTCGCCAATTTGCTGGACAACAAAATAGCGCTCGCACAAATCTTTGCCGTTAATTTAGCACTCAACTACAACACACCCGGAGAATCTATTACCCAGGGGATGAAAATTGCCGCAGCCGTAACCCCAACAGATATTCAAGCTGCAATTCAATTAATCGGCGTCCATGCGGACTCGGTTTTGCTTTATCAGAGTTAAATATTCGGCGACAAATCCATGTGGGCCTGTTTAGGCGAAATTCGCCATCGATTCATAGACAGCAAACGTCGCTTGTGCGCAAGCGCGCCAGGTAAATTGTTGGGCCCTAGAAAGTCCCAAGGTCTTTAATTGAAGGATCAAATTCTCGTTCTGGATCAAGGTTTGCATTGCATTGGCAATCTCGGCCACATCCATCGGATTGACCAACAAGGCCGCATCGGCCGCAACCTCTGGAAGCGATGTGGTGTTGGAGGTGATCACTGGCGTTTGACTTGCAAACGCTTCAAGCACAGGCAAACCAAATCCCTCTGACAGTGAGGGGAAAACCAAAGCAGTGGCAGATTGCAAAAGGGCCCGTTTTTCCAAGTCAGAGACGGCACCGAGCCAATGAATAGGTTCGCGTCCGGCGGCATCTTGCATCATTGTGATGAGCTCCTGGCTATCCCAGCCATTTCTACCCACGATGACCAAGGGGAAAGCCTTGCGCATATATATGGGCAAGGATTGATGTGATTGGATAATTCGCAAAATATTTTTTCTAGGCTGCAATGTTCCAATAAAGAGAAAAAAACTCGTTGGCAGACCATACGTTTTCAAGACTTGCACAACATATTGACTGGATAAAGCCTCAAAATAGCGTTTATCCACTCCCAACGGCACGACGCTGATATTACGTGGCGGGATATTGAAATGTTCTGCAATTTGCGATTTGGAGTATTCAGAGATAGTGACAATATGCTGCGCCCAAGAAGCAGTCTTTTTCCACAAAATATTTTGAATAGGCCGCAGTCGCGAATGAACCCACTCTGGATGGGCCAGCGGGATTGCGTCCATTAAGGTGGCCAACACAGGCGTTGCGCGAAGCCTAGGAATCAAATGATCAGTTGCATGAAATAGATCGATTTTATTTGCGCCTCTCATGCGACCCGGGTGATCAACTCCTGTGAGAGCCGAGATTAGCGCGTTGGTGCTAAACCTGCTCCAATGCTCCGTTGTGAATCCCTGCAAAGTTTCAAGCTTCGCCTTTCCGAAAATGACAGGGTTAAGCTCACACCGCATCTGAACAAGCTCTCGCGACAATTCTTGGGTGTAATAGGCAATCCCATCAAGTTGACCAAATTGCAAACCCCTGGCAAGCACGCTGGCGCCAAATCCGACACGCATTACGGTGTCTCCAGCATCCACCGCAGTGTTTGCAAAATAGTGTATTTTTCTTGTATGCCGACTACCGCACGCAGTTTTGAAGGATCACCACAAAGTTTGTGAACTTCACCCTCTCGCACAAACTCCGGGTTATCTTTAGTTTCTATACGGTGACCTGTAAGCGATTGCAATGCTTCAACCACGGAAATCAAGGTGTAGGAGTTTCCCGTGCATACGTTGTATACCTCGCCCGGTTGGCCTTTCTCAAGCAAAGCAAAATACGCGTTACATACCATACGAACGTCGTTAAATTCACGCTCCACGTGCAAGTTTCCGAGCTCAACACTAGAGGCCTCGCGTTTGAAATGGTCAACCAGTTTAGGAATCAAAAATTGCGGAGCCTGTCCCGGCCCCGTGTAATTAAAGGGCCTGACAATAACTATGGGTAATCTGTCGGCATACAGGTGCGCCACCTTCTCCATCGTTGCCTTGCTCATCGCATAATGGTTCGCCGGCGCAACAGTTTGGGACTCCACGATGGGGTACGCAGCGCAATTTCCATAAATATTGGCACTACTTGCAAGAAGTACGCAGGAAGGCACGAGCGGTAATGCAGAGAGCGCCGACAATAAATTCATCGTGCCAACGACATTGACAGAATAAAAAGCGGTCTCGTCACCATGTCCGACAAAACTGATGCCTGCCAGATGAACGACCGCATCCACCAAATACTGCCCAATTTCTGCCTCTAAGGCGGCGGCATCCGTGAGGTCAGCGCGAACGGGAACAATTGCATGACCGGAACGTTGAGCCATGCTTGCAAACATACGGCCCGTGAACCCAGAGGCACCAGTAAGCAATATATTCATATGCGACCCAAAAGCAGTACCAGAATCGTAACGCAGCTCAATTTTTCACAGAAAAACGTATTTTGCATAAACCAAAAAAATATTTCTCGCATAGATTAACTTCGTGGCCTATTAAGTGCGCTATTTTTGAAATGTAGTGCCGCCAGCATGCCGGCCAAGCGAATACCAAGTTTGGCATAGCGATGGTCAGCCAACCAACGCGCATTGTCTTTCGCTTTTGCAACCATTGATGCATCTTCACCTTGGATTGCGCGCATCAAAGCATCTATGCCTTCAGAGATATGCTCAACCGAAGTGCCAGGCAGGAAATGGACAGCGTCACGAACATCGTCAAATATTCCTAAGGGCGTCACCGCTACGGCTACTCCGCTTGCAATTCCAAAACGCACCGCAGCACTGGCCGACTCCCCGGTCTTCTGGTAAGGAAACACAATCAAATCGGCATCTGAAAGGTAGCCAAGACTCTGGGCATCGTCAAGATAATCAGTCCGCAAAACTATTTGATCTTGTGCATGTGTTGCCGCTATTTTGGTGCGCGCTTGCGCAATCGTCTCGGCCGAGACAGGCGCAGGATATTGTGCATTCACCATAGTAAGTTCTAAAGATACTCCCGCGTCACGCAAACTGACTACCGCATCAATGAGTTCCAATAGGCCTTTATGGGGTAAAAAATAACCATAACTGGCAATTCGAAATGGTCGATCAATGACCGCCTCTTTCGCACCAGGATGTCGCTCAATGATGCCAAGAGGCAATAGCACGACATTCGCCACAAGGCCATACGTTTTAAGCCTATTTAAATCAGCGACGCTGTGAACAATCACCCTGTCACAGCGTTTTAAGGCGGCAACCAAATCTACAATTTTTTTGTGTGATACCTGCATCGGATCGGTCGTTGAATGCATTTCCGTCACAACGGTACGCCCTGCATCGATTTGGCTATTTACAAAACCGGCCAATGCCAGTAAGTCAAAGAATCCATAATTAAACTGAATAACCAATATGTCAAAGTCTGCCGAATCAATGGTCGCCGCTAAATTGACCAGTGAGTCATCGTCTCCCTGATGCCAACAACGAACTACACGATCATCGTCACCTGCCACCATAGCATCGGTATGGCTGGCTAAAATTTGAACATCAGCAGGCATGTGTTCGAGCATATGCTGCGAATAACTTGCTATCCCGCACCGGGTATTCCAACTGCTCACCCAAGCAATACGCGGTTCATTTTTTTTCCCAACCAGTGTGAATTTACGTAATGCTTGTTCGGATCTTTGAGCCACCTGTTTCCATGTGAATTGGGCAAGCAACAGTTGACGGCCTGCGCCTGCGCGCTTTGCTCGCTCGCTGGCGGACGACTGGTGCACCTCGATTAGCTTGCGCGCTAAATGGTGCACATTAGGTTGTGCCCACACCGAGTCTGATAAATCAAAATGACTTTTCGCCTGAACAAAATCAAACTCCACTAGCCATGCAGTTTCGCTGGTGCAGAAATCAAGTTGCCCGCTCCAGTCCGTAGTAATAACTGCCAATCCCGAAAGCATCGCCTCTGCCAGCGGCAAGCCAAATCCCTCTGCCTTACTCGGCGCGACGAGCGACTGACATTGAGCGTACAAAGACTTAAGCTGCGAGTCACTGTAGTCTGACTCAAGCACCAAAACATCAGGGAAATTTGCGTCAGTTGTTCGAATGGCACTTAACCATTGATGAATTTGATTGTGTGGATTTGCAAACGTCTTGATCACCAGCGTGACATCGTCACTGGCCCTAAAGGCCAAACCATAGGCCCTAAGCAGTTCTTCAATGCCCTTTCGCGGGAAACACGATGAGACATGCAAAAACCGAAATGTCTTAGCCTGAATCGTAAGCACATCGCCCACTTCAACCCGCTCCCAATGATCTACACCTAAACCGGTAACGGCGATTGGCACACGGACACCACTATCCATCAATAACTTGGCTACGTGCTGGGACATCACGGTCATGCCGTCCAAATGTTCATTAAAGGCCTGCACCCAATCTGAAGGGAACCGGCTTTCCTCCCACCCGTAACAGTGAAGGAAGTTATGGCGGGCATCCATGCCAAGAACCCGCGGAGGATACATAAAACGGCTCAATACGTCAGCCTGGTTCGACGCCAAAGCCAACGCACGTTTGTGCAAATTTTTCAGGTCTTCGTTTGCTGCGAGGAATTTTGGATTGGCTGGGAAGTCGCCCCCGCCTTCGGCCGAATGCAATGCCACATCATGGCCTAGCGCGACAAGCCCACGCGCGAATTCTCGGTTAACTAATGCCAAACTGTAGCTGCTGTCAAATGGACCCTCAATACGCCATAGTAATCGGGAGGGGAGTAGGTCAGTGCGCCGCAGGGAGGCAACCTCGCGCTCATTGCAGTCGATACAAGACGCGACGTTAACAAGCACCTGATCGTTTTCTGCACCCCACTGTTTCAGGTTGGCCGCTACTTCTTTGACCAGTCTGGCATAGTCGTGTCGATAAATTTCGCTCAACGGACGCATCTCAGCGACAGCGTCGAGGCGCTTTTGCCACTCACGTTCAAATGCCCGCAAAGCGGTCTGGGCGGATAAGTCCCAAGAAAACATTTTTGATTGGGAAAGGCCATGGCTAACTAATTGTTCGCGAAATACACGATCTGTAAGTGCCTGCAATAATTTGTCTTTAATGGATTCAACGTCCAATGGATTAAACATGGCTGCGTCCAGTCCCATCACCTCCGGCAGACTGCTTGTATCGGATGCAATAACCACAGCGCCACACGCCATGGCCTCCAATGGAGGCAGACCGAATCCTTCGTGCCATGATGGAAAAACAAAAAGCCAACACAAGTTGTAGGCAGCAACAAGCTCGTCATCTGACACAAAACCCGTGAATCGGACGTCGGCCAAGCTTAAATTATGCAACAGAGCGGTGCTGTTGACATGCTCAATTTCGATCTCGGAAAGCCTTCCTGCAAAAAGAAGCTGGTAGGCTTGCCGAATGTCTGCGGGTAATTGGGCAAAGGCCTCAATCAGTCGGGGGAGGTTTTTTCGATGGTCTGCTCCGCCGGTATATAAAATAAACGGCTTGCTGACTCTCCATTTATCCAATAACTGATGACGCCTCGCTTCATCTACGTGCTGTGGACGAAAGGATGAGTCGCAGGCTGCCGATATATTTACAATTTTATCGGAGGGAATCGCGAGATGTTCGATCGCTTCCCTCCTAGATGAATCAGAAATCGACAGGCACAGGTCAGCACGTTGCATTGCTTCTATTCGCTGCCTGTAATACGTTTCGTAGGCCGGGTGGGGCGTCAAGTATTGCTCTGGATTGAGCAGCGGTATAAAGTCATAAACCGTCGTGCAAACCAATGTATGGTGGTCAAAACAACCAACGGTGACAATCGCGTTGTCGACATAGCCTTCAAACAAGCTACTTATTAAAACCACATCCGGTTGCAGGCTGGCAATAAAAGCCTCTCGCAGATACTCGGCGACATTTGCACGGCAGATATTGTCGATATCATTTACGTTTACCGGTCCGGGCGCTGTCCAGACCTTAACGTGCTCGGCTGGAATGATTCCTTCGAATGCTTGGCGTATGGGTTCAATACTCTGGGCAAACAGCCCATTAAGAACCAAAATCACCTCATTCTGGCCGCGATTACGCGCTATCGCCTGGCTAAGAGACAGCGTGTACCTGCCGATACCACGAAAGCGACTGGCAGTTTGTGCACCTTGCATGTCAATGACAATGCGCATAATCATTCCCCCTGATCTGCAAGTGCTTTTTTCAAATCATCCCGGATTTCTAAACCGCGGGGCGAGAGCCTTGGAGAGGCGTCAATTCGCCCTTTCACATGACTTGGTACGTATGCCTTTTGGTCACATAACAAGGAAGACAGCCTTTTAAATAAAGCGCGTAAGCGCATGGCAAGCCCGTGGTCGGCGAGTAATTTTTTCTGAAAATTCAACCAGCGCAAAGGTTTGGTAATTCGCCAAGATCGACTCATATATACCGTATTGAGTTGGTCAAGAAAATCCAAATGCATTTGCGACTTGGCTTCCTGCACAGCATTTAGTTGAACAAGAAAGTTCGAATGCATTTGCGACTTGGCTTCCTGTACCGCAATTGCCGCCCATTGCCCCTTCATTTCGGCTCGCTCGGACATTGCAACTGCCTGAATCATTTGGTCTTGAAGCATTTGCACATTTGCACGAAGCGTTTTCAACTGCAAACTTATATGGTGGTCGTAGCGGTCGAGAAGCGTTTGCAATGAAAGCCCAAAGTCTTTTGCAAACGCAATGTTCCACATACTCAGAATTTCAGCGGGAGCGCTCTTTTGGGCTATCACTGCGTAGTCGGGACTTGCTCCGCTGATAACCTCTGCAAGCGTGGGTGCGAAGTTAGTGCGCAGTTGCGCCGACTCCTGCAAACGCACTAGTTTGATACGCTGGAAACCGTGTAATCTTGGCAAGAATGACAGTAACTCAGGCGGCAAAGGCTTCTGGTGCGTTGGATCGAGATAAAAATTTCGGGTCGCCACGATTAGGTTTTCAGGGTTTGGTGTTTCCATGATCAACAAACCGGCGGGCAACAAAACCCGCAATGCTTCGGTAATCAGTACTTGCAGCTGCTCAAATTGCAAGTGCTCCACCAAATGGAAAGCCGACACGATGGCCTGACTTTGATCAGCAAGCGTGGCAAGGTAATCCAGTGCATCACCCCGATGGACTCTGAAACCCCTTTCCCGGCAGGACTCCAACATACCTTCGTCCAAATCAACGCCATGCGGGGAAAAACCCATAGATTGCATTTTTTCAATCCACTCCCCGCGTCCACAGCCTAAGTCGACTACTTCGGCCTGGGGCAAGGCTGTCACCAAAGGTTGAAGAAAATCATCGTAAACCTGAAGACGCTCAGTAATCAATGCGCGCGCGCCTCTGAAGCTCGATTCAAATTCTGTGTAAAAACTGTCCGTCATGATTCAATTTTTAGTGAAATAGGTAGCCAATTTGAACCAACGAAGTTAACTTTATCCACGTTTATGACATTAAATACAACTGCCAGATCACGCCATTCATAGTTTTTATGCAGATGGTTTTCCTGCGAATGCAGCGCTATCGCAATGGAGTATGACCCAGGCCCTAGGTTGGCTACAAAGTCGATCACAAATAAGTGGACACCTCCTGCTGCGGCCGGTGCGATGACCCGGTCCAAGTAATAGGTGTTCGTCCCAAATATGGGCTGACCCATCCTGTCCTTGATCATGAATCCGAGCACCAGGTCCGGTATCGACTGGTTCACCCGGGTGCGAACCGTCAAGACCAGCTTCTCCGCCACCGCTACCACGTCGGCTTCCTTGCCGCTGGTATGAAGCAAGGAGACATCGAGGATTTGCGCTTCGCCCGACCCGGAAATGGTTTGCACTTTACCGTCGGTTCGTTGGATCCGATGCACTGCAGTAGTTTCACGCTGCGCCAACATGGCGTTGTAGTAGTCCATTACCGATTCGGGTGGCCCCTCCATGGCGATCTGACCACCGTTGAGCAAAATCGCCCTATCGCAAATGCTTTGAATCGCTACCTTGTCATGGCTAACCATCAGCAAGGTGGTACCTTGTTCACGAAAAGTCCGAATTCGATCAAAACTTTTGTGCTGAAAATAGTCATCGCCCACCGACAGCGCTTCATCGACGATAAGTATATCGGGCCGTATGGCGGTGGCAACGCTAAAAGCCAAGCGCATTTGCATACCACTGCTATACACCCGAACGGGCTGATCTATATAGTCTCCAATTTCGGCGAAGGCTTCGATCTCAGGCATGAGATCGTTCATTTGTGACGTACTGGTTCCCAATAGCTGCCCAGCCATGATCGCATTTTGGCGCCCGGTAAAGTCCGGGTGAAAGCCGATTCCCAGTTCCAGCAATGCAGCGACGCGGCCGGTCATTTGGACGCTGCCCACGGTGGCCTGGGTAGTTCCCGTGATGAGTTTAAGCAAGGTGCTCTTGCCCGCACCATTAATTCCGATGATGCCTACCGATTCACCAGGCCGGACTGAAAAACTAATGTCTCGCAAAACCCATTTCAGACGATGGCGGGCCACAGCGCCGAAAAGTAACCACTCAGTCAACCTCCCCCAGCGCCCCTGATATTGCTTATAGGCCTTGCCTAATGAATGGACGGTGATACTACCCATCAGAGTTCATCCACCATTTCACCGCTGTGGTTGTGAAACATTCGCCATCCCAGTGCGCACAGCACAGTACCCGCGGCCAAGGGTATGCAAAGGGATGACCAGTCCGCGATACCCTGCCCGATAAAAACGCTTTGGTATGCACGAATGAGCGGAAACATCGGGTTCAATACCATCCAGTTACGCGCTGCTTGCGGGAGAATGTCTGAGGGGTAAACAATCGGTGTCAGCCAGAACCATAATTGCAAAAATATTCCAAAAAACTGTCCGACATCGCGAAAGAAAACATTCAATACGCCCAAAACCATACCCAGTCCGGAAGCCAACAGAAGTTGAATCACCAAAAGAGGCACCAGATACAACAAGCTCCATCCTGGCCAGTTATTAGATAATATTAAAAATATCAAGAAAAGGCTCAAGATAATCGCGAAGTTGATGCAGGCATTGAATACCAAAATTACCGGCAAAGTTAACCGCGGAAAACTAATTTTCTTTAGAAAATTGGCGTTTTCAATAAATATGTTTTGTCCACGAGTCACTATTTCGGTAAACAAGCCCCAGGTCAGCAATCCAGCGCACAGATAAATACTGTATGCGAATTGCGTTTCGGCTCCAGGTAATCTCGCTTTCATCACCTGAGAAAATATAATGGTGTAGACCATAATCATGGCCATCGGATTGACAATGGTCCAGGCGGCGCCAAGAACTGAATTTTGGTATTTCGTCTCAAATTCCCGCTTCACACTTCCAAAGATGAAGCCTCGATAATTCCACAAGGATTGCAGCGTCGAGCCCATAGTGTGCGCAGGTCAATTCGGTTCGGTGATTGGAAAATGTCTTGGGACGCATCATAAGGCGCCGGCTCGGGAGTTCGCCAAGATGCTCCGCTGCCGCCCTCCGAGCCGTCAATCACGGAAATGCAAACTCAGCACGCTGGGTCTGAAGCAAAAATCTCTGACGGGCCCCATGTAGCGGCAATTCATACCTGACTGCGGCGTATTGAAGCAAAATGGGGAGCAAAACTGCCTCACTATGCGCGTTCTTCATATTTACCGGACTTATTTTCCTGAGACGCAGGGCGGGGCGCAGGAGTCAATTCGCCAGTTGTGCCTGGCGACCCAAACTTTGGGGGTCGACAACACTATATTCGCCCTCGCCCATCAACCCGAGCCCTCGGCCATGGGTTTGCCGGAGGGGCGGTTGGTTCGAGCCAAATCTTGGTTGGAAATTGCCTCCTGCGACATTGGCGCCTGGACGGCAATCCAGCGTTGCCGTGCAGCGGCGGCGCAAAGCGACATCATTCAGGTGCATTATCCCTGGCCTTTCGCCGACCTGATGCTGCCTTGGATCCGCAATCGCAAGCAGCCGGTGCTGGTGACCTACATCTCTGACATCGTAAGGCAAAATGATTTGGGGCTGGGGCAGCTCTATGCGCCATTGCGCCGTCGGCTCTTGGGTGCGGCAAAGCACATCGTGGCCTCCTCTCCCAATTACGAACGTAGCAGCACCGTTTTGCAGCAATACCGGCATAAGTTGAGCTACATACCGCACTGCATGGGGCCGGCGCCATCTGTAGACAATGCATCCATTGGACACTGGCATGCGCGATTTGGCACCGATTTTTTCCTTTTTGTGGGCGTGCTTCGCTATTACAAGGGGCTTGATTTTCTATTGCAAGCTGCCGCACAAGTAAAAGCGCCGATTGTCATTGTGGGCGAAGGCCCGGAGGGCGATCGCCTGCGCCATGAGGCCCAAATCAATGGCCTTACCAATGTGCATTTCGTAGGCGCCTTGAACGACGAACACAAAAACGCCTTGTTTCGCCTTTGTCGTGCCGTAGTTTTCCCTTCCCATCTGCGCTCTGAAGCCTTTGGTATGGCTTTGCTAGAAGGCGCACGTGTCGGTAGGCCTTTGATCAGTTGCGAAATTGGTACTGGTACAACTTGGATCAATATAGACGGCGAAACAGGGCTGGTGGTTCCCCCGGCCGATGGTGCAGCCTTGGCCAATGCCATGGCGCGGCTCAGCGAGGATGCGGCGCTCTGCGCTCGTTTAGGAGAAGGAGCCAAAAAGCGTTGGCAGGAACGCTTTACGCCACAGGTAGTGGGCCAGGCGTATTGCGATTTGTATGCTGAACTGCGCGGCGCGCGCCCCTTGCCGGCGCAGATTGCGCAATAGGACTGCTCGGTATGCCTGAACCGCTATTGCTCCGTTGGACGATCCGCTGGGCCATTGGTATTGCAGCAATTGGCTTTGCAGCCTGGATCCAATGGCAATGCCCGCCGCAAATAGGCAGACTTGAGGCGTCACTACGCGACGCCTATTTGCGCATGCAAGCCGATACCCGCCCGGAAAACCGCCTCGTAGTTATCGATGTGAACGAAGAGAGCTTGCAGCAGCTGGGCCCCTGGCCCTGGCCCCGGGCACGACTGGCCGACCTAGTCGAGGTGGCCATCGTCGATGGCGGTGCCCGCGCCATCGCCTTGGATATGGTGCTACCCGAGGCAGCGGACAGCCCGGGCGATCGGCGCCTCGCTGCCCTTGCCCAGCATGCGCCGCTGACCTTGGCCCAGGTCATGGATTTCAGCCCTCGCGAGGTTCCCAATCAGGTCGGCGTGCTCGCCGCCGGACACTCTCCCAAGGGTGACCAACGAGAGGTGAGGGCGCTGGGATACATTGCAAACCACGCTGGTTTGGCTAACGCGCGTTGCGTCGGAAACATTGGCTACCTGCCTGATACGGACGGCGTACTGCGCCAAACTCCAGCGCTCACTAGTTACGAAGGCAGATACTATTTGCCACTGGCGGCGGCCTTGCTTGATTGCGTGGATCCCCACGCGCCACTGGCCCAGGGAGATCGGCAAGGCCTCTGGCGCATTCCCTTTGGCCATGCCATCCAATCCTATACCGTTCTCTCAGCAGCGGACGTGCTGTCGGGAAAGGTTGATCTCTCACTATTTCAAGGACGCTTTGTATTGGTGGGCTCGTCGGCACTAGGTTTGAGCGATCGCGTAGCCACCCCCGTTGAAGCTCTCGCGCCGGGCATGTTTGTGCATGCCGAAGCCCTTTCGGGCCTGCTCGATATCGCCCAGGGTAAGGCGCGCCTGCCATGGGACGCTTCGGCGTGGATGATGGCTTGGACCGCCCTGAGCGTCTCTGGTGCATTGCTAGCCATTGCGTCCCTGGCCGCTTGGCACGGCACTCTGGTACTTTTGGCGCTCATGCTGGGATGGTTGGCACTGGCAGGCGCAGGCGTAGCAATGCAGGCCGAGTTTGCGCTAATCGCCCCTCTGACCGCCTTTTTTGTGGTACTGGTAGTGGCCATTCCTTACGAATGGTGGCAATCGCAAGGCAGGGCACGCCGGCTTGTTGCGACTTTTTCCCACTATGTAGCAAAACCGGTACTCGATGAAATATTGCGCCTTGGCCTAAACCACAGCCTCACGCCCACGCTGCGGGAAGTTACCGTTCTCATCGCCGATATGGAAGGGTATACCCGCGCTACGTCTAACCTTTCACTTACGCAGGCGGCGCGCCTTACCAAGGAGTTTCTGGGGTGTCTCACAACGCCTGTGTTGACTCAGGGAGGAACCCTGGACAAATACACAGGTGACGGACTCGTGGCATTTTGGGGTGCACCAGTGCCTGCCAAGGACCACGCCGACCGGGCCGTACAAGCTGGGCTGGACATTTTGGCAATGGTCGCTTATTGGAATAAACAGCGCTTGGCCCAGGGACAGACCGCGCTGCGGGTGCGCATCGGCATCGAAAGCGGGCCTGCGCTGGTCGGCGACCTGGGTACGCCATTTCGTAGCACCTATACGGCGGTGGGGGACTGCATCAACTATGCCTCTAGGTTGGAGGCAGCGGCACGTGACCTACCTACCGATTTGGTGATTGGTCCGAACACCCAGGCACTTTTGCAGCGCCACCCCACCCGATCGCTGGGGTCCATCCAGTTACGTGGCGTTGCCGCCCCTTTGGAAGTGTTTGCGCTGATCGCCCAGGGGGCCCCAGGCAGCGACACAGTTGATTAGGACAGATCTGCAATTTTGACAGCTCAGGCACAGTCGTTTTTCGAGATGGAAATATTCATATATGATATACTGTCTCATATATGAATATATTACTGCGCGTCCCGCTCAATGCGTCCCCAGAACAATCGCAGCGACTGCAAGCACTGCAGGCTTTGTTTGCGCAGGCGTGCAATACATTGTCTCCCGTGGTTCAGCGGTCGCGCATTTGGAACCGAGTTGCCTTGCACCACTTAATGTATAGAACGCTACGCACCCGCTTTCCTGACCTTGGCTCGCAAATGGTCTGTAACGCCATTTACTCGGTATCGCGCACATCGCGGTTGGTCTTTCAGCACCCCGACAGTCCGCTCAACCTGACCAAACTGGGCGACAAGCCCCTGCCCCTGCTGCGCTTTACCGACCAGTGCCCGGTGTACTTTGACCGCCACACCTTAAGCGTTAAAGATGGCCAGTTGTCCATGTACACCCTGGACGGGCGAATGCGCTTCGCACTGGCGCTCTCGCCCCAGGACGAGGCTAATTTCAAA
>Ga0114962_10001709_pt1 | contig 18758 bp, 15 predicted proteins | sample C_130820_MF_Meta_FD_87017 | JGI IMG/M metagenome (GOLD analysis project Ga0114962, IMG submission 87017) | Freshwater microbial communities from Lake Croche, Canada to study carbon cycling - C_130820_MF_MetaG | ecosystem: Environmental > Aquatic > Freshwater > Lake | place: Lake Croche, Canada...
AGAGGCGCCTTTTGCTTGGAGACAAGGTCCAAGGTTTCTTTCAAAGAGCCTAGGGCCTTATCAATGCTCTTATCGATGAGGAGGGCGTCCAAAACTGTACTGGAAAGCACCTTCACAAGTTTGGACCTGTCGCGTCGCACGGCATCAATGCCCTTCATTTCAATGCAGGTCTCAAAGTCTTCCAGGGCCCTCGGCTTATGACCAGACTTTAACAAGTACTTGAAACCAGCATAGTTTTTCTTCTGGATGAGCAAATACGGTGTGTAGACCTTTTCATTGGCCAAGGTGATGGCTTGTTCGGCGCTCTCCAGTAAGGGTCTCGATGCGCCATTGCGCAGCAGATGCGTAATAGCTGCAGAGGCCTCTTCTGCCAGCTGGTAGGCCCTTGGCACGCTAATGTCTTGGCCCCAATTAATCATGATGGAATCGGTGTCCCCATAGAGCACACAGGAGCCATCATAGTGGGCCTCCACATAGTCCTTAGCAGCTTCAATGAAGCCACGGCCCTTCAAGGTCACTGCGGCGGCAACGGCCTTGCAGCTCATGAGGCCTCGACCAGGATTTGTTCCAAAAAAGCCATACACGGAATTGCAGGATACCTTGAGGGCCAACTGACGGCCGTTTTGGACACTCTTTTCAAAGTCATCTGCGGCGCTGGCCATTGCTCGTTTTGCGACCTTTCGGGCTCTCAAAAGGTGCTGGAGGAGTCTAGGAATTACGCCCTGCACATTTTTAATGAAGCTATACGTTCGATCAAACTCATTGTAGGCCTCGGTCTTGGAGTCCATCAGAATAGAATGACGAATGGTATGGCTTTCCGTGGCAAGGCCCTGAAGAGCAAGTGCTTCAAGTTCTTGAGGCCTCAGATCTGGTCCAAGGTAGACGCTCGGGCATAAGTTAAAATGAATCATGATACTCGGGTACAAGGACTCAAAATCCAGGGTGCTGATGCTTTCCGTGTAAAAACCAGACTTGGGCTCAATGACTGTTGCGCCTTGGTAGTCGGGTTTCTTTTTCTTGAGGGCATCTTCTACTTCGCCAAGATCATTGGAATCAGCAGTATCATAGGCACTCACGGGCCATCCTGAATTGGCTTGATTAAGGGCATGGGTATTGTGCACAAAATGAGCAATCAGGTTGTACACGCGCCTCTGCTGACCACCATTCAAAACGAGGTGCAAGCTGGTATAAGTAACGCGACTCATTTCAATCCAAATTGGCACATAGGACAACTTGTCCATGAGCAAAATGGGTATATCGGCGTCGCGTACACAATAATCAATCATGGCAGACATGGCCTCTGGATTTGAGGTCCTGTAGGCCCTAAATATTTCCGCTGGCGTCATATCGATTTTTCCATATTCAGGATCAAGGTACTGCTGTGCCGTAAACTTCAAGGTATTGTCTTCTAGCTTCTTGTCGTCCTTGATGATTTGCATGAGGTCCACACAGCAACGACCAGACCAAAAGTAGTATGTGTTGTCGCCCTTGGCAGCACTTGCCATGCGCTTTTCAACAAGAGTCGACCGTTCACAGCAGAGCCGTGACATGAATTCGGCGCGTTTCGTGGAATCGATGGGCCTAACTGGTTCCATGACACTTTGAAAAAGTTGGCAGGCCCTCTTTTCTGCTGAGCCAGCAGGGAGGCCAGCAGGGAGGCCAGCAGGGAGGCCAGCAGGGAGGCCAGTAGGGAGGCCAGCGGCAGAAAAGAGGGCCTGACTAGAATCCAAAGGTCCAGAATCCAAAGGTCCCGATGGCCCATTGAGCGGGCCGTACTTGGACGCCAATTGGCGCAAAAGAAGAAGGTCGTGAGGGCCTCCAAAGGAAGGCTCGGCCGGCAAAGAAAGATCTTCGCGAATGCTTTGACGAAGGGCCCTCGCGACGGCCTCTGGCAATTCCTTGGAATCCTTTAAAGCAATTTTGTGGCGCATTGGCAGCTTTTCAAGGAGGCTCTTGGAGCCGCCTTCAGGCCGCCCTTTTGGCCCTTTTGGTCCACCGCGGCTGGTGTCAATGAGGCTCTTGATAGTTCTAAAGCCTGCATCGCGGCCCAACATTTTTAAAATCTGGTAGTGCAGGTCCTCTGAGCCTCTATTTCGCTTTTCACAGTAGCTAGCTTGGTAGGCATCCCACATAAAAGGCATATCAAAGCCATAAATGTTCCAGCCAGTAAGAATGTCAGGATCTACAGTGACAACAAGGTCACGAAACTTTTCAAACAAGTCATTGGGATCCTCGCAATAAATTACATTAAGATCAGGAGTCTGAGGCCTCAGAGGCGGCTTGTCATGGTTCCAAACGACTAAGGCATAGCGCTCGAGGGCCTTTTGACCATACTGCTTGACGGTAGCACAAACAGTCATGGCAAAGTCTCCATGAATGACCTGAGGAAAGCCATTGTCATGGCTGTACATTTCAGCATCAAATGACATGATTTTAAGAGGCGCAATGCTAGTCATAGGATTGAAGGTCAAGGATTCCTTGGTGTACTGCAGACTCAGATCAAGATTGCAAGTACTAATTCTCACGCTTGAAACCACGGCATTCTTGACGGTAAGCCAACTGCTAGGCTCCAGGCCAAGTTCATTGAGGGCCTTGACCGTATCAGGAGTATTCTGGTCAGTCAAGGTGGCCTTATCTAGCAAGAACCTTAAACTGACAGTCTTGTCAGCTGACGACCACGACGGCACCTTTTTGTACTTCCAGAGGTTTTCAAAGCGCGACACGGCCTCAAAGGTTGGCAGAAAGATCTTGTAGCAGGGCCAGAGCTTTGCGCCGCCTGGAGCACCGCCTGGAGCACCGCCTGGAGCACCGCCTGGAGCACCGCCTGGAGCACCGCCATTGGCTTCAAAGCCGTAAAACTTGGGCCTCATTTCTTGCACCACCTGAACTTCTTCATACTTGAGGCCAAAGGCCTTGATAATGTGGGCCCGCACGAGTCCAACAGCCATAGGCTCGTTTGCTAGGATTCTGGTCCATGGTCGGTAGCCATGTACGCTAAGGCAAACTGACTTGGCGTCTTCTGATCGACCAAAAAGAATCAGAATTGCTTTCTTATCATTTTCGTCAACTTTAGGATCCAAAATTGTTTCATGGGCATCTGGACCAACAATACTTGAGGTAATGTCGACACCATTTGGCAACTTGTCGCAGCACAAAATGTCGAGTAGCATGAAATTCATTTTTTGTAATAAACAAAAATGAAGTCAGAAAAGGCCTGGAACAAACTTAATACATTTGAACATGCTGTTGAAAAAAAAAGTCCTGCTGCTGAAAATGATGCCGAAAATGATGCACAGGTATGGCCCAAAACATTTTCAAAGGACTTGTTGGACCTAACTGTCAACAAAACACTGGACAACTTGCTCAACGAAGCCTTTGAGGACCCTGAGGAAACAACAGCTGGTTTGAAGGCTGCTTCTCCTGCGTCCAAGGGCGCGTCCAAGGGCGCGTCCAAGGGCGCGTCCAAGGGCACCTCAAAGATCGGCTCCAAGACTTTAAGAAGTGAAGCTCGCCGCCTCAAGCCTGACTCGAATATAGCTGAGCAATCCGATGTAAGGCCTCTGTGGACTGCATTTGGCATCTTTGCATTTATAACAATTTTATTCCTTTTACATTTGCACCAAAAAATTTCCAGCCTTGAGGCCTGGTTGCACGGTCGACTAATGTCGGCACCTTGAAACAAAGAAAATGTCTTCTCTTGATGTCTATCTAACCATGACTTTTATTTTGGGCGGCTTCGTTATTTTGGCCACCGTCTTGCAGTACAACAATACTGATTACGATGCAAAGTTGAAGGCCCTTATTAATACCGTAACTGGAGGCCTTGGATTCCTGCTTGTGGTGTACACCAGCCTGATGGGCGGTGCTGTCGGTGCAAACAGGTCCATGTACAGGAACTTGATTTTGCTGCTGTCAATTGGCTCTCTGGCTCTGGTTCTGTTGCAGGGCGGCAACATTGCTGTAGGCGCCGGAACCTTGAGTGGTATTACCGATTCTGCAGCAGATGCGGGTGGTTGGGCCCAAGTTGCACAGGCCGTCGCTGTGCCTCTGGCTCAGGGCGCTCTCTTCGCGTTGCCCATGGTGTTCTTTGGCTACCCTTACTAAAAAAACTTGAACAATAAATGTTAATTAATCTACAAAAGGATCTCACGGAGCTTGTCAAGGACCTTCAAGCCAATAAATATATATTCGTGGCCTATACCGGCCAAAGCACACAAAAAAATACAAGTCGATGGTTCAAAGTATTGCCATCCAAAAATTGGAGCGTTTTAAGGCATCAAATTGAATCATATGGAACTGAAATCTTAGAAGACAATGCACTTCGACCAGGAACTCATCGTTTGATGTTTGATGCAAGGCCTACACAGAACACAATTGTTCGAGGCTTTGTACAAATGGAGTGTCAAAGACTCATTAGGGTTCTTCAAGATATGCCAAAACAACTCAGGGCCTTTCTTGAAGAACCCTACATGCTCAATGGTACAACCGAATTGACTGGCCAAGATTACATTGGACCAAACACATTTATTTTTTTGATTCGCTCGGCGATTCCTCTTGGAGGAAAGGCCTATGTTCCCATGGAGGAAAAAGCAAAGTATGCTCTCGCTAGGCACAAAATAGCAGCTAATCCAGAGGATGTAGGCCTGCAGGATAAATTGACTGGCATTCAAAAAGAAAATGAAAATAAGTTTCATGCTTCGGAGCGCATTTGCAAAACTGTTCTTGTTAAAAATGAGGCCACCAAACTAATTTGGATCAAAAAACAAGTAGGATTTTTTGATGAGCCATGCAATGCCTTTGTTCGAGCTGAAACAAGCTGCAAGTACCTTGAGCCTCCCTTGGATTACTTATGCAGCGAATGCAGGCAATATGGGCTGCACTACAAGGAGGCCTGTCATTTATTTCCTCGAGAAACAAAAGCGGATGCCTTTGGCAGTAATAAGTTTAAAAGTTTTACGGAAATCCAGTCCAAGGACGTGGAATTTTACAGTTTGTTGCACAAGCGCCATAAGACTGTCGTATAAACGATTTTGAATGATAATTTTTTTTGAAGGGGGGGGGAAGCGACATTACCTATCTGCACGAATAAAGGGTCCAAGAAGTGAAGCGGCAGATAGCATACCAGCGCTTGTAGCAGAGCCCAAGAAACTCTTTGTGGCTCGGTCGTCGCCGGCCTTGTAGGAAATGTAATCCCTCTTATTCATGCCACTAAGTTGATGCTCAATGTCTTCTGTGGTCAAAGTGAGCATTGCATTGTGGTCCGCAGAGGAACTGTACAAAAAAAAGAAAATTGCTGGCATGAAAAGTATCCAAATAGGTAAATTAAAATCATTCGTATTGTTTCTAAATACAAAGTAACAAATTGTAAGAAAAATAGTAAGAACAGTTAAGAAGCCAAGTAGCCAAAATACTTTATGACGAGCACATGTAGTTAAAATAGATTTTGCATTGTCGATGCCAATTAAAAGCCTTGGTGGAATGTTGCATTCAGGTCTTGATACGGACATGCCCATTTGTTAAATACCTCCACTCAAAAATTTTCAAGCATAAAAAGTTGCCTCTACTAGAGTCAACTGAGTTGCCTATAAAACAAACAATGGACATCAAAGATATCAATAGTGTTGTCGCATCCATTTTGAACGGCGAAAATTCTTTGAGTGGTGGAGCGAGCCGCAGCAAGAGTCGCAGCCGCAGCCGCAGCCGCGCTGCGGAGGAGCGCCGTATGGAGCGCCGTGAGGAGGCCGCGGAGGCTCGTATGGAGGCCGCGGAGGCTCGTATGGAGCGCCGTGAGGAGCGCCGTGAGGAGGCCGAAGGTGCGATGTATTCTATGCCTGGACGTCAGTACTGTCCTTGGGCTCCTTTCAGGAATTTTAGCGGGCAGCCTGAGCCTCCTTGTGCAACCGTGCAAGCTGGACCTGCACTAAAGATTCTTGGCGGCAAATCACCTCACTCTAGAGCGCGTAAATCGGATGATTCTAGGTACATGTGGAATGGTCGCAAGTATGTTCTAAAAAGTCGTCGTGCTGCAGGTCTAAAACTTCTAAGGAAAAACCCTGAGCTAAAGAAAATTCTCGCAGAGGGACGCGCGAAACGTAGTCGCAGCCTGCGTCATTCTCGTCGTTAAATTGCGTCTTGAATCTATATTTGAAGTAAATATTTAGTAAAAAAAAGATGAATGAATTTATAAAAAGTAGTGCATTACGGTGGATTACTACGAAAAGTCCGATGGACAATATGAAGCCATGGCTTGTTGAGGGCCTCTTAGATGCCGATCGAAAGGGCCTCTTAGATGATGCCGATAATCGAATCTTATTTGATGAATTTATAGACAGAAATTTGTACTATTTGCCCATTCCTAGGTATATGTATACTATGGAAGAAGACAATTTGTCTGACATCAGTCTCGGGTACAAATTGGCACACGCTGCTTTTTATAAAAATGAGGCCGTTGAAGAACATGAAACTTTGGATGAAATTGATTTAGAAATTGCCACGAGTATTTACACCAAGTATCGCTCATTGTACGGCAACATTCTTGATATTTTGCGTGACGATAGTATTGAGGACTCTGTACATCTCTACGTACTGGCTCTGCTGGCTCTAGATGCAAAGGCTCTGTCTGAAATACCTAAAAAAGAAATCACTAAGCCAGACTTTTTGGCCAAAAGCCATGCAGTGTGCCTGCGCGAACTCGAAGCTGCAAGTACAACAAGTGCTACAAGGCCTACAAGGCCTATAAGGCCTACAAGGCCCATTGAAATTTTATTGGCCGTGGACGAACAATTACGATTAAAGCGCGAGAAAAAGGCCTTTGCGGCGTTGCCCAAAGCAAACGACGATTGGCTGGATCTTCAAACCTTAAGGTCCCATGCTCTTCTAACACCAGAAACAGAACTATATGTACAGGATTTGCTTTCCAAGCATAGCATTGCCAGCGGATTTTCGCAATCTAGTTTGGAGTCCATGTGCAGAATAAAAAATTTGATTGATGAAACTATAGAAATAGGATACATTTGAAATGGCAAAGCGCACGCGGCTTAATTGCACGCGGCTTAATTGCACGCGGCTTAATTGCACGCGGCTTCCTTGGGTGCGACGATGACCGTGTGCTTGGTCTTCAGGCCGCCAAGAATGCAATCCAGGACCAAAGGCTGAGTCGTGTTGTCGGTACAGAGGTGCACCAAAACATACTGGCATTCCATGTGATTAATGAAAAGACGTAGCTTCTTGTTGTCATACTCATTTGAGCATTTTTTTTCCATAGTCAGGCTCTCAATGGCTTCGAGGCCTAAAGCAGTGGCAAGAGGGGCCCATGTGACTTGAGAGGTCCCATCGGACGAAATCTTAGTTTCTTTTTTTGTGCTTATGAAAAAGTCATGCGAGCCACTGGTATTAAGGCCTTCAAAGCCAATCGACATTCTGGAATGCACCACATCTTTTTCTTCGGGATCCATGGCCTGCTGAAGCTCAAACTGCAGAGTGGGCGCCCCACAGCGCTTGGCATTCAAAGAGAGCTCTTTCAGGGTTGACATTTGCACATTGACGTGAAAGCCAAGCTCAATTGTGATACCATCTAGGGAGTCCACTGCAGAGGAGTCCACAAGGCTGCACTTGTAGACCGTGCGCACATCATTTTCGTTGTTGGTGCTTTCAAAAGTAATTTGGTCCAAATTGGCAGTATAACGAGTCAGCTTTAAATCAGTTTCCTTCAAGGTGGATGCCACAAGTGCTTCCATGAAGGCTTCCGCATTGACGCAAAAACTGATTCCATGGGGACTCTTATCATTGTTGGAGTCCACATCGCATTCAAATAGGCCGCGATCTGCAAGCGTAAAGGCCGTGTCATGGCATTCAATCTTGAAGCCAGTAAAGGCCTCTGAGGCACATATTTCAAAGCGCATTTTCTTGACTGCATGGGAAGCAGGCTCTAGAAATTTGCGCAAGAGGATGCCATTGGTAAAGGTAAGCCTGAAATCAAACAGCTTTTGATTGGTCTTCTTCAAGGGCACTGATCCAAGGCCTTTGGGCTTCGGAGGAATATTTTTCTGATCAAGGGTCTTGTTGGAAAACACCTTGACATCATTGAGAGTCTTTTGCTTTTTGTGGGTGCTTGAAGCCTCTGATGCATCCGATGCAACGCTTTCATCGCAAGAATCTTCGATGTACTTCTTTTTCATTTTTAAATGCTCTTTTGGGGGTCTCTATTGCCAAATGTTTAAATAAGTTTGTTAAAAAAAAATGTGAATAAGTTTGTAAATAAGTTTGTAATAAAGATGGTTTCTCAGGTTGGCACTCACAGACAAAATGTTTTGAAAGCGTATGGCCTTGAGGATCATTCGTATTCCTTGAAAGACCTGAGTCAAATCACGAGAGTTCCCATGAGTATTTTACAAGAGGTCTACAATAGGGGCATAGGCGCTTACAAGACGAATCCATTGTCTGTGCGACTTAAGCGATCTTACGTAAAAAATGTAAAGAGTCCATTAAAATTCAAGTTATCGAAAGAGCAGTGGGCCTACGCCAGGGTCTACAGTTTTCTGGACGGCAATCCCAAGCACGACAACGATTTACGCAACAACAAGCTTACTGCAAAAAAACATTATAATCGTTCTTCAAGTTTTAAATCGAGGTCGTTTACAAGCTGATGAAAGGTTGTTCTCTACTGCATCATTCCATTTGTTGTGCCAATAGGATCCAGGAAAGAAGGTATCCATGCGAAATGGGTTGACTTGAAAAAATTGTTAAAATTATTTTCACTAAGCCACCCTGCATCAAACCACGCACAAGGCAATACCGTTAATGGTAATTTAATATCAACAAAGAAAATTAATAATTTAATGCATCGCTCTTTGCGTGCAGACTCATAAAAAAGGCACCGTTAGGATATGCTTGTATGCCAAGTGTATACACAAGGTTATGAAGCTATCTTATGAAGCCATCATACTACTGCTCATCATAGGGAACAACTTTTGCACTAACTATTGGACTATGCTGAGGGGTAAAATGCACGCTTGTTTGACCCTTTATGGATCGATTAATAATTACATGGTCCAAATCGCCCGTTATTTCTGGTTTTTCGATTTCATTGTTGTTCCGAAATTCTGTTCGAAATAGTTTTATAATGTGATCAACTATTATGGGACTAGTGTCTTGGAGACGGTCCTGCTCAGTACGAATGGTTTTAATAAAATAAAATGCATTAATGCGCTGGTCTCTCCTTAAACTAAGTTCGCTCGAGACTACTCTGTGCAGCTTGCCATACAGAAGGGCCGAAAAGCGATGCGCTTCCGCAAGTTGCAGTGTTTTCATGTATTGATTGACAGTTGTAAATACGCCACTGGAAATGGTCATGATTCCAATACAAACGGAAACCCATTTTAGAATCTCTGTACTACTAATGAGACCAGGAATTGCAATGGTAGCGGATCCCGAGATGGCGCTGACCAAGACGCTAGGAACCGTCAAATAAAAATTCAGTTTATCGTAGTAAACATTGCATTTGGTATGGAGCCAACGATAGCAATTTGCCCGATCTGCGATTGCGGCTAGAAAGTTTTCTTGAGCTGAATTCCACGAAGCGGCTATTTCCGTCGAGGTCTCCGAGGACTCTTCCTCTAGACTCTGAAGCTGTTCTTCCATTTATTTTTTATGGCCTTCAAAAGTTATGGAGGCCCTATTGGCCCTATTGGCCGTGTCCAAAGTGCTCATTGGCCGCCCTATATTGGCACACAGAGTTCGCACCACTTGTGTTATATTTTTTCAAAACACAGGTACTTGGCCTTATTATAATGAATTTCGTACCAGTTCATGACACTTAATTTAGGATTAGTGACTTTGCTTACATGCCAATGTTTACGAAGTCTTCCGTGCAATGTTCGTCCGTTAACCGTTTCAGAAAGTGAAGACAAAAACTCTTTGGAAGGCTTTTCATGCACTTCTTCATCCAATAAAAAGTAGATACATGCATTCATTTTTAATTTCTTTCGTGCATTCTTTAAGATGTCTAAAAGATCCATTAAATTCATATTGTACATAAAGTTGTTCTCTTTAGACAATATCCAATATATGGGGCAGTGAATGCCAAACATGATATCAATAGAATTATTTGGAACCTGCGACCAGCGTTGTTTGCAAGACGGATCAACATAATAGAGTCCATCTTCGGGCAATTCTTTGACAACGTTCTTCTCAAGTGTAAAAAGTTTTTCGTGGCTCGGGCAGTGACACACGACTACAATTTTCATTTGTTTACAAACTGTGGCACCATTTCTATGGCACCATTTCTATGGCAGCACCATGTTGCACATCAACATCATTTTCAATTAGCCCAATAAGGTCTCCAGATCAATGTCATAAGCTATCTGTGCATACCTTTTAATTTTCCCGTTAGTTTGGCGCTCTATTTGAATACGTCTATTTATTATTTCTTGAGGACCGTCGGCCTGTTTGGCAACACTGCTTCGGAGGTCTTCTGCACTGGCAATTTCTTGTATGGAAGCATCTGAAGTTGATTCCAGAAGGTATTGATTTGCGGAATTCTTCTCTGAAATCGTTTTTATGATTTTATAGACATTGCCCTGGTAGGATACAATAGCGCCTTTTTCATACTTATCGCAGGCATCTACAACTGCCATGTTTGCATATGCAAGGCCCTGATTGTAAGTAAATGTGTACCTGTCAAAGTCATCCTTAAAGGTACGAACTGGATGCCACATGAGTCCATTGCCGTCTGACAAGAGTATGATGAAGTGTCGATTCTTAAAAGTTCCCGAGACTCTTAGTAATTTCTTATTAGAACAAGTTAGAAATACCAGAATGTTTCGATTTATAAGATCAGAGAGTTTTTGGATGTCGTGAGGCCAATGACTGAGGGCCTTCACAACTGCAGATTTTTGTTGCTTCTTGAGGACCCTAAACTTTGGATTCAAGCACTGCAGTACCGAATGAAGAAAAATGGAATCATCAGAGACGCTTGAAACATAAAGATTCTCGGGACCGTGGTAGCGCGCAAGGCTATGCACCTCGCGCGTCAGATCTGAGCCACTGTAAGTATCATACTGACTGAGAAGTTCATTTAATTCGTTCAAGTTTGGCACCTTTGGCACCTCTGGCACCAGAGGTTCAGCTTGCTGCATTTATTAGGTAGACCCTATAAATAAATGTCTGAGTTGCTCGCAGAAAATCCCGATCGCTTTGTGCTCTTTCCAATTAAACATCCTGTACTGTGGAGCTTTTATAAGCAAGCGGAAGCCAGCTTTTGGACCCTTGAGGAGCTCGATTTTGAATCGGACAAGAAGGATTGGGCCTCTTTAAATTACGGACAAAGACTCTTTATAGAAACTGTGTTGGCCTTTTTTGCAGCATCCGATGGCATTGTCAATGAAAACCTTGCAGCCAATTTCATGTCGGAGGTTCAGCTTCCCGAGGCGCGCTGTTTTTATGGCTTTCAAATTGCCATGGAAAATATTCACTCAGAAACATATTCACAGCTCATTGATAGTTTTGTAAAGGACAAAATAAGACGCCAACAACTGTTTCAAGGTCTTCAAACATTTCCAAGCATTCGCGAAAAGGCCGATTGGGCCCTAAAATGGACCTCTAGAACAAGTGCTACATTTGGGCAGCGCCTTGTTGCCTTTGCGTGTGTAGAAGGCATTTCCTTTAGCTCTTCGTTTTGCGCCATTTTTTACTTGAAAAAGCAGGGCCTCATGTGTCATGGTCTAGGAAAATCCAACGAATTAATTTCAAGGGATGAAGGCCTCCACAGGGATTTTGCGGTGGCCTTGTACCACATGCTGAGTGATTCAGAAAGGCCAGATGCTAGCTGTGTAAGTACCATTATAAGAGAATGTGTTGATGCCGAACGAAAATTTGTAAAGGAAGCGCTCCCAATATCGTTAATTGGCATGAATGTTGCACAAATGATTCAGTACGTGGAATTCGTTGCAGATGCATTATGCGTCGCTTTAGGCCTTCCCAAGCTCTATGAAGCTTGCAATCCTTTTGAGTGGATGGAGCTGTTAAGTCTTCAAGGCAAAACAAACTTTTTTGAGTCGCGAGTCACCGAGTACGCCAAGGCAGGCATCGAAACAAGTTCTTCAACGGTGACTGAGTTTACACTAAATGCTGACTTTTGAAAATATGTATTGCTATAAATAAAAATGTACTCTAGAAAAACATGCCTGACAAGTAGGTATCTTGACATGTACTTTGCTGATCCAAATTGCATATTTAAAAATAAATATGAATGGTATTTGGCATGTAAATGGCAATCAGAACAGTTAACGCAGCTGTTAGGCGTTCATGGCCTAGGACTTGCAGCTCCTTCTGACTATCGTATTTTCAATGAATCAAACATAACAACAAGAAGCTATGCTGTTACCGCAAATGGAAAAAATATTGTTGATGAAAATGATGATTTGCTTCTTATTGAAGGCCAGTTTACAGAAAATCCTCGCCTTACTGGAAGCGTTCTTTTTCCAATAAAAAAACGTGCACTCGTGGCATTTGGTAGCCTAAAAGAAATGTTTGAGTCTCAGGGCAAAGCATTTGAGCCATTTGTAGAAGAATGTGCGAAAAATGACTATTTAAATGCTTGCTACACTGGAACAACATTTTTTAGTATCTTTTTAGGCAAGCTTGTCAAGGATGGGTATGAAAATCTGACAGAATGGTTTAGCGGGCCCCTAGAAAAACAGCTCTGTTTTTCGGATACCTTAATGGATAAGCCCAATGAGTCCTACAAGGCCTTCCAGAACGATTACTACAATATTGAGGGTCTAGATGAAACACGAGTCGAGTATTTAAGGCAATCCATTCAAGAAGAAACGAGGGGTTTCAATTTGCTGAAATCGGGCTTTCAAGATTTTTACAATGCTTCACAAACTCATGTTCTGCGTAGTCAAATAGATGTTCTCGTTGCATCAATCAATAGTTACAGGCTTGAAGGCGTTCAAGGCCTCCAGGAAGATTATAAGTATAAGCTACACTTTCAAACCATTAATTCTTCGGCAATTGTGGACAATATGTGGTCCAATGAATCATACAGTCTAAATAACTTTGAGTACAGGCCCTTCATTTCTATTTCAAGAACCATAGCCAGCGAACTGAATTCTTTAATGTATCATTTTACAGCAACTTTTGCGCTGGCACCGCTTTCAAATATCCCTAAAGACTTGCTGCTTATACTTCAACATGTTTATCACTTTAATATGAAAATCAATTGGCTCGATTTGGTTTCTTCAAACTATATTCAGGAACATGCTAATCCCGAAGAATTGACCGTTCACGCAAAGACGGGCCCTCAAAATGCCAACTTTAACATTGACCCTTTAGGCTTTTCTACTTACTATAAGCAGGATAATAATTTAAGAAATGCTCTAGGGTCTACATATAAAACCGGCCACTTCTTTATAGAAGCATCGACCTCAAAGGGCATTCCAGAACTGAATGGTCCATTCAGTTCAAATATAACATACTTTCTTCTGGACGACTCCAAGGACGCCTCCAATCAATTTAATCAAGGCGACATTGATGTCGTTATTGACCGTGTAGTCAAGGCAAGTCTAACAACAGATTTTAATGGAGAGTCACAAAAATATTCAACAATCATTACAAATGTGTTTAATGAGCCTTCAATAAATGCATATGTCAATGGTCTTCCAGTCGATGACAGTAATCAAAGGAGTGTCTTGCAGCTATACCCGTGGTTTCATATACTTTTCAAAATTATAGATGTCCTAGTGAATTATAAGTATTACAAGTACGGTCTAGGCACGTTTGACATTAATGCATGGATTGCAAGCATCAAAAACTTTAATATAAACTATACAACGTTTTTGCAGTACTATACGCTTACTGAAACCTTGCGTAAATTCAAAGAATTCGAGTTCCAAACGGGATTCAAACACACGCTCAATCATTCTTTAACTCAAACAATGTACAACACACAAAAGTACATGTTAAATTTTTTGCCAAATGATGACCTCGACACGTTTTTATCTTATGAACTTGAGAACTATTTTAACTCAAAAATCTTGTTTTCAAACAGAGACAACATGTATGATCAAAGCGAGTGGATATCCTTATTCTTTGACGACAAAAATAGGGGAATACAAGGTGCCATGGTTGCTTCAAACATTATGGGACTTTTTCAATACGACAATACTGCTGCAAATACTGATTTTGAGGTTAATAAGTTTATGTCTGAATATTTTAAGACCAAAATGAATGTATCTGACGACTATGCTTCAATTTTTGTGAGCCTTTGGCCTACTTTATTTGATGATTATGCCTTTAAGAATCCTACCACGTACTTGACCTTTTTCAACAAGATACAATTTGGACCTACTATAAGGAATGGTTCATTGTATGGTGGTAAAAAAGGCCACAAGACAGTGTGGCGAAACACTGCTGCACGAGGAGTTCTGAGCAAGCAAAAAAGAGAAGCAAAAGAACAATCCAGGCCGCGAAGCAAGCCGCAGAGCAGGCCGCAGAGCAAGCCGCGAAGCAAGCCGCAGAGCAAGCCGCGAAGCAGGCCACGAAGCAAACCGCGTAGGCTTATTAAACTACAAAAATAACCAATCATTAAAAACAAATGATAGACGACGACTTGGCCCCATCGAGGCACGAACTTCTATGCGCTCGTATTAATCTTATAGTATCAAGTCAAAATAGCTTAAAAAGAGCAAGTATCGAGGCTCGTCAAGAATTAGATCGTTTTGCGCAAGAAGATGGCCTCCATGTACCCAATGAGTGCCAGGATACTGAGGCCGCGCGAGGAGCCGCGCGAGATTCTGAGTCTCAGAAAGCTGAGTCGGCCGGAGCTGAGGCGGGTGCAACTGAAGGGCCCTCACAAGGCCAATCACAAGAAGACCAAGCGGAATTGGAATCTGCTTCAGCGTGTGATATGTCTCAGAGCCGTAGCGTGGCGCGAAAACTTTTTCATAAAATCGCTCTGCGAACACATCCTGACAAGGTCAAGGACCCTCTACTCACACGGCTTTTTTTGAGAGCAAAACGATCCAATCTTATTGAGCTGTGTATTATTCTTTGTAAAGTTGATTATTCAAGTTTCTTACTCCTTACAGAGGACGATTTGGACCTTATTAGTGAAGAACTTAGAAAGCAAGAAGCTAGCATGAACAATGACTCCACGTTGGGCCACCTGTGGTCTTCCATGAGTCCTCAGAAAAAAAAAGAGTATTATATGACCCACATCAAGTCAAAACTTCAAAAGATCTTTACCAAGAAATAAAAGGCAATCATGAATCAACCCATGAATATTGTGATAATATCGATGAAAGAAAGAAAAGACCGAACAGAGCACATGATTCAACAAATGAATGACTTTGGATTTGAGTTTACGATATTTGAAGCTTATACTCCATCGAATAGTCAGGAGTACTTAAAAGAAACTTTGTGTGCTGTTCCTGAAATGAATCAAGCAGCAGCCGCTTGTGTAAGAAGCCATGCTCAAGTGCTCTACAATTTTGGTTCAGAAAATCAGAATGACGACGATCTTTTGGTGGTTCTCGAAGATGATGTTGCTCTACACAAGAATTTTCAAGGCCTTACAAGCGAAGCAGTGGGTCTCATGAAAAAGCATAATTTAGATTTCATTTCTCTAGGTTACATTCCTCGACCATATTGTAGGGATCTAAGCAAATCTCAGCCAGGATTTTCCGACGGCACCCTGAAATGGTTTGGCTCATTGCATGCAGGCAAAAATAATTTTTCCGAAGTGTGGGGCTCTCAAGCCTACTGTGTTTTGAGAAAAAATGCAAGGAAAATGTCAAAAATTCTTTTTCAACCTAGCTTTCAGGCCTACATCAATGAGTGCAATCAAAGGAATGAAGAACTTGGTAACAATCCACTCCAAGTTTTTCATGTTGATCAGGTCTGTCCGAGATTGTTTTCTCAGGGCTTTTGTGATCCACCTATAGCAATCGAAAGGAAAACAGCGTCGTCTATAGGCAATGACTTTGTCCAGGGTTTATTTAAAAGAGCTGCCGCCGACAATTACATTGTATCGTCCGATTTTTATAAAAATCCATGGCCAGGTTCTTGTCAGAATCGTATTGGCATCACGGTGCACAAACTTGACTTGTTTTCAAATGGAGCCATTCAAAATTGCTATTTCATGTACAAATGCTTGGAAGCTTCGGGACTTGCAGTAAGCTACTTGGCAGAAGAAAAGGAGCCTTTTGTTTTTTGTGATAAACAAGTTGTAAAGATGGACCACACATTTCCTTTTGATGAGTTTTCACACGTGATAACAGTTACAAGGATTCCTTGTGAATCATTTCAAGAAAGCCTTAAGGCCGCTGGCATTCAAATTATTAAGTACATTTGTGGCAATAATTTCATGTTTTTAATGGAAGATTTCGCTTTAAGAAATTGTGCCTTGACAGGCTCTGCCGATGAAGACAGTCAAATTATGACTCTTTGCAATCTGAAACATGTCGATCAAATTTGGGCCTTTGACGGCCTTCGTGACCAAAAGTTTATGCTAGAAACTTTAACCAAGTTACCAGTACGCATAGTGCCTCACTTATGGAACTCCGACATTGTTCTTAAAAATGGAATGCCCAAGGCCCCTATGAATCAGTACCGTGGCGGAGCTTTCCATATTCTTATTGCTGAATCAAATTATTCCACCTTTAAGTGCGCTTTTGTTCCTCTAGTCGCAGCCGAGGCCGTTTTCAATACCAAGCCAGAATCCATAAAAGCTGTACATATTTTAGCTTTTCCACAAGCCAAAAAGCCCGCACAAATAACGAATGTTCTGCAAATATCAAAATTAGGTAAACTTTATAAGTATGGCCGTTTACCTTTGCCAGAAGCACTTCGTGGTATCCCAAAACATTGTCCGCTTATCATCGTGTCTCACTGTTCATTCAATCCATTAAATTACATGCATTACGAACTTTTGGAATTTGGGTATGCTTTGGTGCACAACAGTGTTTTTCTCAAAGATTATGGGTATTATTATCCTGAAAATGATATTGGGGCGTGCACTCAACAAATTTTTCGTGCAATGCTTGAACACACAGAAGAAAAGGCGCAACTTACACAGATGCGCTTCAAAAACTTTGCTAGATCAATTGACCCCAACAGCGAGAACGTTCAGCAAGAGTATAAATCATTATTGGAATCAAGGATCTCTTTGTTGCCCACGGTTCACCAATGCCATCAAATTACCTGTACAATGCTAGGCAATGACACGCCTCAAGGCCTTATTAGACGTAAAGCATTTTTTACCCAACTGAACAATTCTGATTTTCAGTTTCCATTTCAATTTAAAAATGGGTTTACGCCTAGTTCTGTCGCAGTTCAGAAATTTTTACACAATTCAAATTGTTCTTCAGATCCTCGAGTCATATCTCTGGTACTAGGAAACATTTCAATTTTGAAAGATTTTGTGACGAATGATATGAGCGAGTATTTACTTGTTTTGGAAGATGACGTAGCTTTAGCAAATAATTTTTGTGAACGCCTGAATGCAGCAATAAAAACTTGGAGTACCGATGGAATTTTGCGTGTTGGCTACATGCCCATAAATGAATCAAATTATTTAGAACTTTCGAAAGATGGATTTAAGAGCCCTTGGGCCACAGAAAAATGCAAAGAGTTTTTTACTGGTTTTCAAAATGATTCCATAAGATCTGGCGTTTCTTTTTTAAATGTAGGCGCACAAGCAGTATTATATACTCGTAATGCAGCAATGAAACTATTACAAATCCTTGATGTGCCATCATTTGAGGGCCTCCAGATGCTTCTTGGACAAATGGGCCCTTATCCATTTGGAAAATATCCGTGGCCAATTGCTTGGGATCATTTACTTTATTTGCCTTGCGGATCCATGTCTTTTGTTCATCCTCCTCTCGCTATAGAAAACGATATGAGCGGTTCTTCAATAGGATCTGATTCATCTATTATGAGATGGGGTCATGCTTCCGCAAATGGACATCTTGACGAAACTAATTATTATGGAAGTCCCAAGTGGAAAGAAGCTTATCTAAAACTTAAGAACACGTAAAGATTTTATTGCCAATATTAGTCTATTCGCTCGGAGAATTCAAAAATTGAATTATAATTGAATTTGGTTAACACTACTTCTGCCTTGTCGGCCAAGTCTTCGGCCGTATATAAATAAAGCATGTCTTTTCTATCAACTAATATTGGTTCTCTGGTGTCAAGTTATGTAGCTGCAAACGCCGATGATGCGAAGGTAACTGCACTTAATCAGTATGGATATGGAAAAAAAGCAGTCGCAATCAAGTACCATGTGGACTATTCCAAAGTGTTGGAGGACGCAATCACCGATAAAATTCAGACCACGGCAAGTACTGTGTTCAAGTACGGTGCTCAGATCAATTTGGACGATCTGATGGTTGGCGTCGATGAAAATGTTCAGCTTCCATTCCAAGTAATTAAAGTGGATGGTGAAGGCAATTATACAACTCGTCATAAGGCAGGGGCTGTTGCTGCAGGAAGAAAATTAACTTATTTTGTCCTTATTAATGGTGAAGGTCTTGCATTTTATCAACCATGCCTGGCAGATATAGAATCAGGCCAAACTATTGCTTTTAATGGGGAAATTTGTGTCGACAAGTCCGTTTTTACGGCTCATATGTTGAGTGCCAATGCACCCGACATGCCAAAACTCAGTTTGAGTTTGTCAAACAAATGGATAACATATACTGATCCTGCAAATAGTGTGGGCACATATTATCGTTTATACAGTGCTGCATCCA
>Ga0114962_10001710_pt1 | contig 18737 bp, 33 predicted proteins | sample C_130820_MF_Meta_FD_87017 | JGI IMG/M metagenome (GOLD analysis project Ga0114962, IMG submission 87017) | Freshwater microbial communities from Lake Croche, Canada to study carbon cycling - C_130820_MF_MetaG | ecosystem: Environmental > Aquatic > Freshwater > Lake | place: Lake Croche, Canada...
ATATGAAAGACTTTTCACCGTTAGATGTAGCAGACCCGAATGCTGCGAAAAATAAAACAAAAACTTTCTTTGAAACTCTACTTGAGCAGAGAGCGCAACTTCAGGCTCGTTTCAAGTTAAAGAAACTAGGCGCGTCTAACGATTTTATTACGGCACTTTTGGGTAGCGAAAACTGGCAACAAGAGGCTAATAACCTTATCGCTGGCGGTAAGAACGCTGTCAATAGAATGATGCGTGTTTGGCGACAGACTGAGGCTGGTCGTAAAGAATTATTTGATGCACGGTATAACGCCGAGATGAAAAAACTAACATCTATTCAGGATAAGATTCAGGCGATTGACTCTAATGCTGCGTTATCTATGGAAACTATGGCTAATCGTTCGTTCCGTGAACGGTTTGCTGATATTAACTTCTATGTGAAGCAGGCTGCTGCTTTGGTGAAGGCTGCGAAGGTTGAGGAAGTTAAAACGCGCGGTACTAAGGCTCACGCAGACGCTGTTCGTACGCTCAATAATGCGGTGGCGGAACAGGCTAAGTTACAGGCGCAGGCTAACCAACTCGCTGTGGATAACGCTAAGTCTGTGGCAGAACAAAACAGGCAACAGGCTTTGTTAAATAATACTATGTCTGCGAGTAATAGTTTCTTGGCTGCACAGGTGCGTACTTCTGGTGTTTCTGCTGCGCAGGCTGGTTCGTTTATTGAGGTTCCTGTAATTATTGACGGTCAAACTGTTTTCCGTGTCGTTCAGAAGCATTCCCTATTGAACGACCGTCGTAACGTTGCTAACGGTTTATCTAAGTCGGGTAGTACCATTGGCTAAGAATGTGCCGTATGTCGGTGTGACTTTGTCGCCACAGATACAACCGAATACACCGTGGTACAAATTACTTAATACTAAATCTAATACGGTTACCCCGACTACTCCTGCGCCTACGAGCCTATCTTCTAACATTACTAACCGTACTTATTCTTTTTCGACGCGTCGCGGTCGCTCGTATGAATTAGGTCGCATTGAGGCTGGCACTTGTAGCCTAAAGGTAGATGATACGGATAGCCTTTTTGACCCGACGAATACTTCGGGTGCTTTCTACCCGAATCTATTACCGTTCCGACCTTTAGCAATAAATTGCGCCTACCCGATTACAGGTAATATTCTCAACGATACGAACTTTGCGCCTCTGGGTTCCGATAGTAGTCGTATTTCTGTTAGTGCTTCTGATGCAGATTTTGAGTTAGGTATTGTTAATTGGTATGCGCTTAGTGGTTCGTTAGGCACGATTGGGGCGAGTTGGTCAGGCGACCAATGTATGGTGCTGAATGCTCCTACTGTTGCCGCACTTGATGTACCTGTTGTTGCTGGTAAACAAATCACGGTAAGTATGTATCAGCAATACGAATACATTGGTGGTAATGGTGGTAATTTTCAAGTCTATGACGGCGGTTATTTTTCTGGCGCGACTGCAACAACAACAACAAACTTTATTGACGGTTCGCAGGCTTGGATTAGGTTCACCGCTACACTCACCCCTAGTTCATCAAAAATAACTATTCTCATAAATCAAAATAATGCGTCTTCAAATTCTTGGGTAGACGCTGTTCAGGTTGAGTTCGGTGCGACGGCTACTGATTTTATTACCACTGGTAGCACAATTTACAATTTATTTAACGGTTTCGTTGAAAGGTATCCGACTAATTCGCAAGCACCTAACCGTAGTGAGGCTAGTATCGTCGGCACGGACGCTATCGCTTCTATGTCGCAAGTCAGTTTGCAGAGTTTCTATCAGGCGAAAGTATTAACGGATAGTAGCCCTGCCCTTTATTACTACCCTATGTCTGATAATGCTGGCTCTAATACGGCTGCGAATAATAGTGCGTTTAACCAGTTACCTTTGACGGTGCGTACATTAAACGGCTATACGAGCAACATAACTTTCGGTGAAGAAACCGCAAAAACTGGAGTCCTCGGTGGTGGAACTACTGGCGTAACGACGTACACAACTGCTGGTAACGGCAATTTACCGCAAGGTACCTATTTGGCTAATACAGCCGTACAGGATATATCTTTCGCAACTGGGCAAACATATACTTTCAGTTTCTGGGTGAAAGAGGATTATTCGACTGCCGATAATTTATTTTTCTTCGCGAACTACTTTAGTGCGAATACCGATAGTCCGTCTGATAATTTTTTTGGCGTCGGTTTATCTTCTGGTGGTAAATTCACGGCTTTCGCTTCCTCTGTCGTTGGCGGTGACCAAAGATTTGCTACATCTACGGCTATGTCTTTCGGTCAATGGTATTTTTTGAGCCTGAAAGTTACTTACAACGGTGGGAATAGTTACAACCTTGATTTAACTGTGAACGATACAACGACTACTAATGTTTGGTCGAACGGCAATAGAAACATAGCGGTAAATAACTTTAATATTGGTGGTGCTGGTAACGCTTTATTTACTGCTGGTACAAGTTTCGCGCATCTCACGGTGCATCGTGGCGCAATAACTCCTACTGACTACTACGCTGTCGGTGCTTATGCGCAGATAACTAATAGTAGTGTGCCAGAACAGACAGGTACACGGTTCGCGAACACTATGCAGTATTTTAGTGGTTTCGCTAATGTGCCGACCTATCACGATTTAGGCGTATCGCAAATGTTGGAGTTTAGTCCGACTGGCTCAACGCTCGTAGATTACATACAGACTATTACGGATACTGAGGGTGGCGAATGGTATGTGGACGGTGAAGGTTATCTAACTTTTAAAGATAGGCATTCTCGTCTACAAAAATTAGTTCCGAAAACTATTTTCGGTGACGGTGCTGGTGAAATACCTTTTGAGAATGCCGAAACTACATATAATTTTGACCCGACTTATGTGTATAACGATGTTACCGTTTCTCGCGCTAACGGTGTAGTCGTAAATGCGCAAGACCAGCAGAGCCTAACTAACTACTTCCCGCGTTCTTATGAACGGCACATCTATAACACTTCCGATTCGGAAGCGGTAGACGCTGCTTATTTCTTATTATCACGGTATAACGCGCCACAGAAACGCGCAGAGAAAATTGTTTTAACTCCTGCTGCTAACCCTGCGGTATGGGCAAAGGCTCTTAATTTAGAAATTGGCGATTTGGTGCGCCTGAACGAGCGACCTCTCGGTGGAACATTCTCGTCGCTTGATTGCTTTATTGAATCTGTTGAACATAGTTACGACGGACAGACTGGGGATTGGCGCACCACGGCTATTCTTTCTCCAGTTTTCCGTTACTACTGGAATCTATCCACAATAAAAATATATCCAGATAGTACGAGTTCGACTGGGCAGTTGGTAGTGCTAAAATCTGCTAGCACTTTGAAAAATGGTCGCGACATTATTTCTGGGCAAATGCTGCAAGGGCAAAATCAAATAACAGGATTTAATACAATAATCGTAGTAGCAGGTGCTATTACGGAGACTTCCACAAAAATAACCATTCCTGTGCGCGACATCGGTGAGGTTTATTCGTCCGTCACTACTATTTCATCTAGCGTATTATCAGGCAATATTCTTATGGATACTACTAGCACCGTGGCGTTGAGTAATTCTAAACTTTCTGGAACATCTGGAGATTATTTAATAGATAGCGAAATTATTACAGGTTCCGTATCTGGTTCTACATTAACGATTACTGCTCGCGCGCAATATTCCACTACGCAGACTGCTGCTGGTACGAATAGTTTAGGTGGTAATTCTTATTCGCATTTAGCAGGTTCCACCGTATATTATATTCCTAACAATGGTTACCTTGCTGGTGGTGGTTTGATTGTTACCGAAATTCTACCCAATCAAATATCTCAAGTGCCTTATTCTTTTGACACTGTAAACCGCGATAGTTTCTCTACTCTAGGTTCTTGGACAAACACACTAAATACAGGTACTTATTCTACTTCTGCTGGTACGGTGAAATACAATACTTTCACGGCAAACCCTACGCAGGATTTCCTAAATTATCCGCAGAGCGATGTAGCAGTTGGGCAATTACTCAGTATTGGCTCGGAAAGCGTCGCAGTCGCCACCGTGAGCCAGCCCACTTCGACAGCGAATTGGACTTTCAACGCCTATAAGGTTACGCAATCTGCTGCGACTTTATCTGCCGATTTATCCCCTGACGCTACGACGGTCACTACGAGTAGTGCGGTAACGGCTAGCGCGATACTTATAGATAACGAATTTATGACGGTAACTGCTGGTTCTGGCACGACTACTTTAACTGTTGTTCGTGGTACTCCCGATTTGGCGGTGTGGGGAGTTCTGAATAGTAGCCAGCATTTTGCTCGCGCAACAATCTATACTTTAGTGAATGCTGGTTGCACTGGAACATTATCCGCAAACTCTGGCATAATAGAGGGATACAACAAGACTACTGCTGTTGCTGGCACGGCTAGATTGGGTTACTGATGATTGTTCCGAGTACGCGTATCTTCACGGCAGGTGAAGTGGAAACTGGTGCTTATCTGAATAGCGCGGTTACTAATATGGGTAACTTTATGCTTGGGCGACCTATCGCTTCTTTACGGCAGACCAGCGCGCAGAGCATCGCGAATAGCACTACGACAGATATTACTTGGAATATTGAAGACATTGACCGTGATAATGGGCATTCTACTTCTTCTAATACTGAAAGGTATACAGCGCAGACAGCAGGTTGGTATTGGTGTGTCGGTAGTATTTTTTGGGCAGGTAACGCCACAGGAAACCGCGTAACTAACCTCGCTAAAAACGGTACTGCATTTAATGTGGGTAAAGTTCGTAATTCTTCCACTCTCAATTCGAACGATTTTTCACAAACTTCTAGCGCGCTTATATATATGAACGGCACAACGGATTACATAACCCTACAAGGCGCGCAATCTAGCGGTGGAGCGTTATCCACTATCGTCGCAGCAGGTTCGCAATCCTCACTTATTGTTGTGTGGGTTTCCTTGTAATGAACGCAATTACTACCGCGAGCGCAATACAGATACTTAGCCTAATTATGACGACAGGTTTAGGAATCTACGGTATTTGGCGCAGGATAGATAAACGGCAACATAGTTTTGATATCGAGCAAGCGGTAATGATGCAGAAAATTGACTATATTACGAACCAGTTCGGTCCGAATGGTGGCGGTCTACGGCAGGCGGTAAACGATATGTCGCGCAAAATTGACTCCATAGATGCTAGGGTTAATATTATTGCTACGGATTTATCGGAAACTTCTGGTAGGTTTGACCAGCACATTATAGAAGGTAGGAAGTAATGCACAGTTTCAAGATTTGGTTGGCGCAAAGCCCATTGGCGACGGCGTTCAAAATTGGTGTCGGCGCAGGTTTGGCGTGGCTGCTAGATAATATTGGTTCGCTGAATCTATCGCCAGCGTTCACACCTTTAGTTATCACGGTGGTTACTATCGCTATTAACGCTCTCAATACAGAAGACCCACGGTACGGAAGGGATTAGTAATGTACCCAGTTAAAAAAGTTAAAATCACTTGCGATTTTGGAGTTAAAGGCGACCAGTGGCAATCTGGGTATCATCAAGGTTACGATTTTGGTGGCAGAATTGGTACAGATGTTTTCGCTATCGCTAACGGCACGGTGGTTGGTGTTGGTATTTGGGGTTCAGCATTCGGTAAGTACGCTCCTGTAATCAAACACGGTGTTTTTCGCCCACGTTATGTAGTTTATGGTCACGTTCGTATGGCGACGGTACATACTGGTCAGAAAATTAAAAAAGGGCAGAAGATTGCCGAGATTGGCGTAGAAGGTAATAGCGGTGGACCTCACGTTCACGTCGAAGGACAGCGTAATCGTTGGTGGAAACCACGCGGTGGCGTTCGCTTAGATGCGCTATTCAAGATTTAGTTACTCGTAGCACGGTAGCAGTATGGCTAGCAAGTGTGGGGTGGCGAAAGTTTATGAGTCTATGTCTGATGAAGACCGTAAGGCTTTGCGCGCACTACTATCCGCACCTATTCATATAGCGTCTGCTGCTGCTGTTTCTCGCGAGTTGGCTACGGCTAATTACGAAGTTAGTTATCAAACTATTACTCGTCACCGCGCTGGTACTTGTTCCTGCGAGGTATTGTGAGCGATTTCAGTAAACGCGTTGAGGAACTACTTACGACGGCGGAACATAACCAGATAACTGACGTTTCGGTAGATAGACCTATAACGCCACCGCAGGAGCCTCAGGGTTGGGTTGCTGGTGTAACGATTGACGGTAATAACGGTACGCTAACTACGAAACCGAAAGATACACCTATCGGTAGTTGGGAAGACGAATTGTGTGAGTGGGGTTTTGACCCGAAAGTTTACGAGGTCGTAGAACCTGTACGGATTAGCACTTGGCAAACCTACGACGAGCGACAGTTATGGGCATACAAAGCGAGTATCCGAACACGGTCAGGTCTGAGTGCCGACGAGTTGGAGAAACTAACAGAGCCAGTTCGCGCGGATAAACGGAAAGCGGTTTCCCGACCTTCGGGCGATTACACGCTAGTAGTACCTTTAGGCGATTGGCAGATTGGTAAAGACGACGGTGATGGTTTAGAGGGAACTGTTAAAAGGATAGAAGAATCGTTCCAAGCAGTTGTAGAGCGTGTAAAGTTTCTCCGTAAGTGCGGTTACGGTGTTGGGAAACTACTCGTATGCTCGCTAGGGGATTTGGGTGAAGGTTGTAACGGTCACTATGAACAGCAAACCTTTTCCGCGGTCTTGGATAGGCGTGACCAGAATAAGGTTGTCCGTCGCCTCGCCCGAAACGCGCTAATGCTATGGGCAGAACACTTCAACGAAGTAATAGTTGCTGCCGTTGCTGGTAATCACGGCGAAAACCGCAGAGGTACTAAGAGTTTTACTACTACGAACGATAATGACGATGTGGCGGTATGGGAAGCGGTCGCTGAAACTCTATCTGTTCGCCCAGATTTATACGGTCACATCAAATGGCTACTGCCGAAAGGTGAGTTAAGCGTATCACTAGATGTAGGTGGAACGCGCGTAGGGCTCGCTCACGGGCATCAGGCTCGTTCGGGTGACATTGGTAGGTGGTGGGAAGGTCAGGCTCTTGGTGGCCGTCCTGTGGCGTCTGCTGACCTATTACTGACTGGTCACTTCCACCATTTCAGGTGCGTAGAGGTCGCGAAAGGTCGTTGGCATTTGCAGGTTCCTGCTATGGACGGTGGCTCGGATTGGTTTGAGGAATCCTCGGGTAAGGGTTCTACCGCAGGGCAGGTTACTTTCCTACTCGGCGACGGTCGCTGGAGCGAGTTGCTCGTCGTTTAACCCTTTCGCTAGGCGTTCTATCTCCACGCGTTTCTTTTGGCTACGCTTATGTCCACGGATTTTCACTCGCATTACTTCGTCACCGTTGGCGATAGAGAAAGTTGCCAAAGTAATTATGTTTGATTTCTTTTTCTTCCTACTCATCTTCCTGCCACTCCTCTGGGTTAATTGTTGGGTGTGTCACGGTTAGCGGTTCTGCTGGCATCACGGTCATTTCTTTTTACGCTCTTCTTTAATTTCGCCGATAGTTAGAATCAGCGCGAATAATCCAGCCAGCACGACTACGCTCGCAAAGAATATAGCGAACACGTTAAAAACTACTCCCATAATTACACTTCCGTTTCTGTTTTCGGTACAGCCCAACCTTGCTCTATCCCAAATTTTAACCAATCATCTACCGTCGGAAATAAACGCGACACTACGATATCCAATCCGACAAGGTAATTGACGGCGTCCGCGATTTCTTCACGCAGTTCCGTTATTACATTATTGACGGATAGTGCTTCCATACGCTGCGATTCTCCGAGGTCGTAATCCTGCGAACCAACATACACACGGCTACGCGCGTATTCGGTAAATGATTGTTGTGCTTCCGCGAATTGGTCTACGGATAGCCCGAACGGTGGGTAGTTTGGTGGCTCTGACATAAGTAGATTTTTCATATTTCCCATACGCATACACTACTCCTATGCCCGATACTAATGTTTGCGACGCGCCGAAAGTCCTTGCAAACATAGGAAATAAAACTTGTTGCGCATTTGGGTAGCGGAATGTCTACCTATTCAGGCAAGATTGACCTCGTGGCGGTTTCGCCACCATAGACACAGGAGAAAATTATGCAAGCACACGAGTGGAAGGTCGCAGAGTCGGTAGACCTTACCGAAGCGAATTGGGCGCAGTTACTGTGGCGGTATCGCACGGACTCTGTACGCGAATACCGTTTCATCTCAATAGACGCAGATGCGAAAGTATTTTCGCTCTGGTTCGCGTCTGACGATTCCGAAGAGAATAAGCGCGACGGTTACATAGCGTGGTACGCGTGGGAGAATGCACGGCTCACGAAGGCAGGTGCGTAAATGTCTACAACATTCGCTCACAAGTTCGTAGTGCCAAAATGTCAGCAGGACATCGTAGACTTCCTAACGGCTAACGAAGGTCGCAGGTTCAATGTTGTAATGCACGGTGGTCTGTACCTTAATGTGTGGGTACGCCATCGCCCTAACACACATCACCTCGGTTTCCGTAAGTACCGCGCCAAGAATTGGTTTCACGGAACACATACCGAGAGGGTGCTTTGGATTGAGGTCACGGATTCGCAGGAAAAATCCGAATATGTGTACGGAGATTACCAAACACCAAACTAGGCGAAACACCCTTCGGGGTGTCGTGCGGAAGATTGACTACCGCACCTGACGAGCCAGTCAGACTAAACACAGGAGAGTGAATTATGGCTCACAATATCGAAACCTTCTCGGACGGTACGGCTGCGTTCTTTACCGCTCGCGAAGTTGCTTGGCATAAGTTAGGCACAGTAACCGAAGACGCATTAACTGCGTCGGACGCGCTACGCATAGCGCAAATGGATTGGCAAGTCACAAAAGAATTGGTTGAGGCAGTTGTGCCGACCGCTTCTGGCGTGACTCGCCTTCCTATCGAAGGTAAGTTCGCGACTACACGGTTGCACCCGAAGACTGGTCAGCCAGATGTTCTCGGTATCGTCGGAGAGCGTTACGAGGTCGTTCAGAATAGCGAAGCGTTTGCGTTCTTGGACGCTATCGTTGATGTTGGCGGTGCAGTTTTCGAGACGGCTGGTTCTCTGCGTAACGGTGCTAAGACTTTCGTCACTATGAAGATGCCCGACGGTATCCTCGTAGGCGGTCAGGACGCGGTGGATATGTACCTGCTAGCGACTAATACTCACGACGGTAGTGAACCGCTTAAAATTGCTGTCACGCCTATTCGTGCGGTATGCCAGAACACGGTGACTGCTGCGTTATCTGCTGCGAAATCTACGCACCACATTCGCCACACGGCTGGTGCGCAAGACCGTATGCTCGCTGCTCGCGAATCGTTAGATATTGCGTTCGCGTACCGTGATGTGTTCGCAGAATTAGCGGAAAGCCTAATCGGTCAGGAAATGGCTGACGCTGATTGGAATAACTTCCTACACACGCTATTGCCGAAACCTAATGGCGATAATGTGGACGGTCGTTCGATGTCTATTTGGGAGACTAAGTTTGACACTATCAACGCGTTATGGACTGCACCGACGCAGGCTAACATCGCGAACACTCGCTGGGCTGCGTATAACGCGGTGACTGAGTATGTTGATTGGGCTACGCCAGTACGCGGTGGCAAAGATAAGGTTGTGCGACGCGCCGAGCGCACTTTTGAGAACGCAGGAGCGGATTTCAAGAATAAGGCGGTAGCATTGCTCTCTCGGTAAATGTGAGAGGGTCGCGGTAGACACAGGAAACCACGACCCTCGCACGCACCCTTGAGAATGTGCTAGCAAAAACGATACAGGAAGGCAAGGCAAATGGAAAATCGAAAGTTCAATCTCGACGACTACGAAACAGTCGAAACCAGATTGGCTAAGTTCTGGGAGAAGTTCCCGAACGGTCGCGTCATCAGCCACATTGTGGACGATAGCGACGGTCAATACATTTTCGCGGTTCACTTATTCCGCGATATTGAAGACCCAGAACCGTTCAGCACAGGTCACGCTCAGGAGCGTGTCGGTGTCGGTATGGTAAACAAAACATCCGCACTCGAAAACTGCGAAACCTCTGCTATTGGTAGAGCGTTGGCTAATGGCGGTTTTGCGAGTACGGCAGGTAAGCGTCCTTCTCGCGAAGAGATGCAGAAAGTGCAACGGCTGACGGAAAACGCGCCAGCAGAAGCACAAGCGGTTGTGGATAACCTGCAATCCGTTACTACTTTGGACGAGTTGCGAAAAGTGTGGGAAGTGAACACTCCGCTACTGGAAGAAGTAATTGGTAATAACACCCTTCGTGAGTTGCTTTTGGCTCACAAAGAACTAATTGAGGATATGGCGTAATGGCACAGAAAACAGGAATGGCGTGGCTACGGCTACGAATGGAACAGTTGGGTTACAGCACACTAGAGCAGGTCGCTAGCGATTTGGGTATCAACCGAGGTAACCTCTACCGATACTTTTCGCTACAAACTCGCCCTAGCGTGGCACTACTACCGAAGTTCTGCAAGGTATTTCGCACCGACGCGGATACTATGCTTCGCGCTCTCGGCGTACTGAAAGGTTCGCAGAAGGTATGAGTAACGAAGTATGCCCACGGTGTGGCGTCACAGGTCAAATCCTGTTGGCGTTATCACGGACTGACAACAGTACGCACGTCTGCACTATGTGCGGTACTAACGAAGCGTTAGAGGTGGCTTTCGATATTTTGAAACCACAGACTGTCTGGGCATTCCCTGTTCTACCGTATAACGGTAGTTCAGGGTTCTCAGGTTCGGATAGTTCTCGCGCTCGCGCAGTATCTGAGGACTCTAACGGCATCACTAGCGACCGCCAACGGCAGACTATGGCGTTTTTGGAGTCGCGGTTATCGCTCGGTTCTACTTGGCGCGATTTAGCGGAAGCATTGTGTTGGCATCACGGTCAAGCGTCAGGTGCGTTATCTGTTCTACATAAAACAGGTCACATTACTCGCCTGAAACAGACACGCGACCGTTGCGCTATTTATGTTATGCCCAATATGGTGGCAGGTCGTGAGGAATCACCGTACACAACGAAGCAGACGCGTCAAGAAGTGCGCGAGCAGGCTATGACGGATTTGCGTCAGGAAATTCTGACCAGTATTCAGGCTATGGAAATCTCTCGCCCTGCTTTTGTTGAAAGTTATGCAGAGATGGTTCACGCGATTATTGACTTAATCCAAAAAGCGGAAGTGGGGTTGGATATAGATGAGTTCCGTGACACCAGTTCAGATTGAACAACGCCTCGTCGCATTATCGAAAGAAGTTGATAGTTCTCATAACGAATTGAAAGATGCGGAAATGAAATATCACCTATCTAAAAGCGACTACGAGGTAGGGTTGGCTAAGTCACGACTATCCGCACCAAAAGTGTCAGGACAAAAACTTACGGTTCAGGAACGAGAGGATATTGCTATGTTGGAATGTCAGCACCTGTACCGTGATTTACAAATCGCCGAGGCTCTCGTAAAGGCTGCGAGAGCCAACGCAAACCGATTGAGAACCCAAGTGGATATCGCTCGGTCTATCGGAACTAGCGTACGAAGTTCGCTAGAACTCTAACAAGAAGGAAACCCTATGAGAAAAACAGTGCAAGAAACGATTGCGTGGCTTCAGGAACACTTTAAGCCAACGGAAGACATCTATTTGGTGTCTATTACGAAGGACGAAGTGTCCGACCATAATTGCGAAGAAGTTTCACAGGAACGCTTCGTCGCTATGTGCGAGTATGTGGATAAGTCTTACGACATTGACCAGACTCTAATTGACTCGTTCGGTGACGCTTTCGGCGCGACGGACAAGTTTGACCCTGCCGAGCAGACTTGCGAACCAGAATCTACTAGCGAGATTTATTTGGAAATGCGTAACGCTGACGCTAATTACGGAGCGCGAGATGAATAGCATTGTTGCGCGCCTAGTTGATGTGCTTAGGCAGAAGGACGCGGAACGCTCGCGGAGTACGCAAGTCCGTATTGGACCTTCGGAGATGGGTGGTTGCCGTCGCCGAATCTGGTATCGCCTTAACGGTGTTGTCGGTGGTAACGAAACTATTGCGTTACCTGCGATTATGGGTACGGCTATCCATACTGCGATTGAGTCTGCTTTCGCTGGCACGGAAGGTATTGAACTGGAAGTCGAGTTGGCGGTCGGCAGTATTGTTGGTCACGTTGATTTGATTGACACGAAGGCTGGTGCGATTTGGGATTGGAAGACCACGACGAAAGCGTCGCTCGGCTATTTCCCTAGCGTTCAGCAGATTGCGCAGGTGCAGGTCTACGGCTACCTAGCGAAGGAGAACGGCTACGATGTGAAAACGGTTGGGCTGGTCGCTATCCCTCGTGACGGTGACGAGAACGATATTCAGGTGTATGAAGCGGATTACGACGAGCGTATCGCTTTAGACACGATTGACCGCGCACACGAAGTCGCTGGCTACTTTGAGCCACCAGCACCAGAGAAAGAACCACAGTTCTGCGAGAAATACTGCCAGTTCTTTGACACTTGCGGTGGTAAGCAGGCTACGACGGCGGAAGCAGACCTCATCACGGATATTGACGTTGATGTGGCGTTACACCGTTACGTTGAGTTGAACGCGCAGAATAAGGCAATCACCGCGGAGTTAGACGGCATCAAGAGGGTGCTTGACGGTTCGTCGGGTATAACTACCGACGGAATCAAACTTAAGTGGACTGAGGTCGCTGGTAGGACGAGCGTGGACGAGGCGGAGATTATTCGCCAGATTGGTTTCGTTCCGAAGAAGAACGGTTCTCCGTATTTCCGTATGAATGTGAGTGATACACGATGAAGAAGTTTAATGTCCGTGATTTAGTTATTCAGGCGTGGGATAGGACAGAACCTTGTCCTGACGCGGATTACGCTACGCGCGTCTGCCCTTCCTGTGTCGCAAAAGAGTTATCTGTCGCTTTGCGCGACAAGATTGCTGTTGCCCTGCTGACGCTGTGCGAGGAATCAGAACACAATAACGGCTGTAACTGTGGGATTATCGCTGCGAAGATTGTTCAGGGGGAGTTAGGCGAGTGAACATTTTCCGCGAACTTCCAAAGTTTGAGAACGCTGCTTGCATTGGTTTGGATACGGAATTGTTTTACGAGTACGATACTCAGCGCGAGAAGGATTACCGCGCGCTGGGTATCATACGGAGTATCTGCGCCAGTTGCCCAGACCGTAACGATTGCTTAGAGTATGCCCTGAAACACGAACGTGAAGGCATCTGGGGTGGTTTAACGCCTGCTGAACGGCGAGCCGTCAATCGTGCGCGCAGGAAGGCGGAGCAAGATGATTATTCGCGCACCGCGTCCTGACCGTAACTATACGATTCTAAATAATCAGGTGATTCGCGATTCGCGGTTGTCGTATCGTGCGCGCGGTATCCTGATTGCGATTCTGTCGCGTCCTAACGACTGGCGTACTACCGCCGAGAACTTATCTCGCGAGGGTAAAGAAGGTCGTAACGCTGTTCTCACGGCATTATCTGAACTCGAAACTGTTGGCTATTTGGCTAGGAAGAAGCAGCAGGACGACTACGGTCATTGGCGTACAGTTACCGTCGTATTCGATGAACCGCAAACCGAAAGCGGATTTCCAGCCTTCGGGAAACCGAACCTCGGAGAACCGACGCTCGGAAACCCGTCTTCTTTAGAAGAACTATATACGAAAGACTGTGAAGAAGAAGAACCTGTCGGAACGGATTTAGTTTCTCAACCTTACGAGAATCGTTTACCGAAAGTGCATTCCGCTATGGGTGCTGTTACCAGTATCGGTAACAAGTTCGCGCAGGCGCAGGCTGACGGTATCAACGCTTGGAATCTATCCAACGTAGTAGGTGACGAATGGGATAAGTTATTTGACCAACGTGACCTCGGCGGTGCTATCGCTCTCACAGGTTGGTATCTATCGGAGATGCTATGTCGCGATTTAACTTCGGGCGAGTACGCGCGGACGGCTCAGTTGATTAAGCGGTTCGGTCGTATCGGGTTCAACGCGCTAGATTTCGCGGTGACTAAACAGTTAGATGACCCTTGGTCGTATGCGGTGAAAACCGCGCAGGGTATGTATAACGAAATCAAGGGTTCTGGGGTTTCGTAAGGGAAGACGGAGTCCTAGACACGCTTTAGAGGACTTTTTGCTAGGGGTAGGTGACTTGGGGTCGCCGAAGGCATTAAGTCCTCTAAAGTGCTTTAAAAATAATTCGGCGCGCCAGTCCGATTGGGTAGCGGAACTTTCGATTGGCGAGCAAGATTGACCTCGTGGCTAAACGGTCACACTTTGACACAGGAGTTATTATGACAAGAACCGATGTTCACGCACCGAGTAGCGTGGATTTTGACCCAGAGTTGTATGTATGCCATAGCGTACGCGACAACGATTACCCAACCATAGAAGACCGCGTTATCGTGAACGACTTGCTTGCTCGCGGTTACGCGCTAGGTAGTCACGGTACTGCCGAGCAATGCGGACATTGTGGTTCGCGTATCCGTTACGCAGCGTTAATGGTGCGCGAAGATGTGCGCGAGTTTATTTACGTTGGCGAAACTTGCCTCGGTGGTCGTTTCGAATTAACGAAGGCTGCTTTCCAAAATCTTCGCAAGCAGGCGAAACTTAATCTACACGCACAACAGGTTCGCGCATTGCGTGACGAAGTTACTATGAATTACCCTGCGCTCATTTCGCGGATGGCGGATATCGCCACCAAGCAAGATGTTACTCATACCGAGTTTTTCATCGCCGATGTGTACGAGCGTTTCCAGCGTACTGGGCTATTGAGCGATAAGCAGATTGCTGCGGTCGAAAAGGCTCTCGTACGTTACGACGAGCGTATGGTGCGCCTAGCGCAACGCGATGCCGATAAAGCGAAACTGCTCGCTGCTGGTGTTCGTGTACCTGAAGGTAAAGTTACCGTTGTTGGCGAAATCGTTTCTATCAAGTGGAAAGATAGCGATTACGGCGGTTGCTACAAGATGACCGTTCGCTCTGACGAGGGTTGGGTTGTTTGGCTAACGTTGCCGTCTGCTTTGGAATACGAAGATGCCACCGTCGGCGACCGCGTATCTTTTAACTGCACGATTACCGCTAGCGACGATGTGACTTTCGGTTTCGGTAAGCGACCTACCAAAGCGGTTATCTTAGTAAAGGCAGGTGCGTAATTATGGGTAATTTAATTATCACGAATACGCCTACGGCGACCGCATACGGTTCGCTGACTGGCTACATCAAAACTACCTACGCGACGCTCGTTGAGAAATTCGGTGAGCCTATCCGCTACGAATGGGCTGATACTGACGGTAAAGTTCGCGTCGAGTGGATTATTACCGTAGTAACCGAATTTGATTCCAGCGTTATCGCTATCTATGACTGGAAGTCTTCGCAACCGATTGACGAAATCACAGAGTGGAATGTTGGCGGTAACATTATCGCTGCGCGTGATGTAGCCGAGTTTATTGACGCCGAGTTTTCACGGAAAGGTAGTTTCTAATGCAGACTTTCCTACCTTATGCCGATTTTGTGGAGTCGGCGCGTGTCCTTGACCGCCAGCGTTTAGGTAAGCAACGCGTTGAGGCTAAACAAATCCTGCGCGCGCTACAAGGTCATACGACTGGCTGGCGCAACCACCCTGCGACGAAAATGTGGGCTGGTCACGAGCGCGCTCTCTGCGCCTACGGTATGAATATGTGCATAGAATGGCGTGACCGCGGTTACAAGGATTCTTTACTGGATTATTTCATAGAAGAATTTAAGAATATTCCACAGCCTTTCACTTTACCGAAATGGTGGGGAAACATAGAGTTTCACCGTAGCCACCAATCTAACCTGCTACGGAAAGACCCTGACTACTACGGCGATGTGTTCATCTCCGTACCTAACGACCTGCCCTACGTCTGGATAATCGGAGAATAACTATGATGAATAACCTTGAAGAAGTAATCACGGCGGAAGTAGGACTCGTAGAGTCACTCCAAAAAGCCGTCACAGCGCGCCACAGCAACGATTGGGAGCGCGCCGAGGAGTTCTATACCAAAATATGCGCCGACGCTTTCAGGCTCGCGCATTACGCACATCAGGCGGAACACGCGTGGAAGAACCTAATGGGAGAGGAAGACGGAAAATGTCACAATGGAAACTAACACCACGAGGTGAGTTTGTAGCGGTCGCGGTCGGTTTCGGGTTAGGATTGCTCGGGCTACGCGCTCTCGCGTACGTCATTATCTTTCTTGGGAATTGGTGGTATTCGTAATGGAAAAAATAGTTATCGGGGATTTCCGTCATTGCGGTTGGCGTGAGTGTGTATGTACGCATACGCAGGATTGTGTCGCAGGGTGGCGCGACGGACATAAGCGTACCGTACGCAAAACCTCAAGCAAAGGCGAAGTCTTAGAAATCGTCTATGATGTGACTTTACCTTGCCCTGTCTGCCGTACCGAGTTATTCCATATTCTGAAGGACGCTCGCTCACCGCAGGAAGCGCAACGGAATATGCAGGCTCGCAGTATGCACAGCAGGCTGGTGGCGAAAGCAGACGAACAGCGTTCTCGTACTCTATGATAGGAGTATGAGCGCGAGCAAAGATTTATGGACTGCGGTAGATAGAGTTCTCAACGATTACAAGGTTGAGGATAATTCCGTAGTCACGAACTGGCTGCTGATTACCGAAAATGTCGCCTCAGACGGTTTCACTTGGATTCAGGAAGTCCAATCAGCGCAGTTACCTGCTTGGCGCAGGCTCGGAATGCTCTACTATGTGATTCAAGAAGAAGGCGCAGATGCCGAGCCAACATAGAAAGCATCGCGGTTACGCCTCGCAACGGATAGTATCCAATTTTCTAAAAGATAACGGATTCCCTTACGCCGAGCCAGTCGGTGCTGGGCGGAAAGGTTCAGATGTTACTGGTACGCCTTGCATAGATTGGGAAGTTAAAGCACGGCGAGGGTTTTCCCCGACGGAAGCGATGAAGCAGGCGCAGGACAGAATTGAAGAAGGCGTCGTGCCTATCGTAGTATTAAGACCAGACGGCTGGGGTGAAGCGCGTATCGCAGATTGGCCAGCGATTCTCCCACTATCCGTCGTAGTCAAATTATTACGCGAGGCTGGTTATGGCGACCCAATATAAACTCTATGCGAAAGAGTTATCGGCACATTACCCTATGATGTGGAACGCTATTGACGAAATGGCGTTATCGAAAGTTAAACGTAAGTACCCTGTGGTGCTGGATTACATAATGTTCTGTATCAACTTTGAGGATTGGGTTGCGCTATTCGCCGACGTCGTAGCGTACTCGTTCAACGTTAAAAAGCCTTTACTCTCTAGGCAGAAAGACTACGGTATTAACACGAATGTACCGATAATGCTGGAGTTCGTAGTCGAATATATCCCTAGACTTAAAGAAAATGATGCCGAATTAGCGGATACCTTTATTGAGGAACTCACAGAATGGCGTCGGACTATCCTGCTGCGGACTGCGTCGGGGCATACACCGCGCTACAACCAGAAACAGAAATGCCCAGCCTGTCATAACGTATCGCTTTTGAAGCAGAATAATATTCTTTTCTGCGGTAATGTTGCTTGCGTATGGGTACAAGTGTAAAACTCCGCGAGCAGGTGCTGGAACGGTGTCAGGGTTACTGCGAGTCTTGCGGTGTGACGCTACCTGAAAACTTTGCTTTACACCATAGGAAGTTAAAGTCACGCGGTGGCAAAGATGTGTTATCTAATCTAATAGCACTACATCACGATTGCCATAACCTCGGCAGACCCTCAGCACATCTAGATGTAGCGTGGGCTACGGAGCGCGGTCTACTCGTACCGTCGTGGGAATCCAGCGTGTCGTATCCTTTAACTTTGCCAGACGGTGCTAAGGTATTACTACTAGATAATGGCGGTATGGAGATACTGCCCGAGAATGAAGGAGAAGGCAATGGCTAACGCAGCAACAGTCACGGTATTGGGTCGCGCAGGCAGCGAAGTGGAAGTTAAGTTTCTACCGAGCGGAAAGGCAGTAGCGAACCTTAGTGTCGCTTGTACGCCGAGTAAGAAAACAGACACAGGTTGGGAAGATTTAGAAACTTTATGGTTCCAAGTATCCACGTTTAGTTATGTGGATAGCCTTGTGGAAACTGTGGGTAAAGGCGATTTAGTATCGGTAACAGGCAGGTTATCTACTCGCTCGTACACTAATAAGGCTGGCGAAGAAAAGACCGTCCTCAACATTGACGCGCAGAGCGTATCTCTCGTACAAAAGAATAAAAAAGACACGGCGGAAGCAGCACCATTCTAATGAACCGCGCAGAAGAATTACGCGACATAACTAAAAACTTTGTTGTCGCTCACGAATGCGCGAAGACTCTTAGTGTCCGTATAGCCAACGAAATTGACGCTTATGCGGATTACCTTGAAGCAGGTGGTAATGTGTTAGGTACGGTGGCTGGGCTACGTCAAGCAGCACAGATAGCGCGCGAATACAGAACAGAAGGCGATTATGGAAACCAAATCAGTTAAGATTGACACTCTCACGCATTACGAGAACAACGCTCGTCGCGGTAATGTGGAAGTGTTAGCAGATTCGTTACGAGTTCACGGACAGTACCGACCTATCGTCGTACAGAAATCCACGAACTCTATTCTGGCAGGAAACCACCTAGTAGAAGCAGCAAAAACACTCGGCTGGGAAAACGTTGATGTTGTA
>Ga0114962_10001711_pt1 | contig 18737 bp, 16 predicted proteins | sample C_130820_MF_Meta_FD_87017 | JGI IMG/M metagenome (GOLD analysis project Ga0114962, IMG submission 87017) | Freshwater microbial communities from Lake Croche, Canada to study carbon cycling - C_130820_MF_MetaG | ecosystem: Environmental > Aquatic > Freshwater > Lake | place: Lake Croche, Canada...
TCCACTTTTTTGTCGGTAAGGAGTTGGTTGGTTTCTCAATTTTGCTTTGAGCAGTAGTCCCTTTCCCTTAGTGGTTTCAATGTTGAAAAATTTAATCCCCCCTTTCCTTGCAACGGCCATGGTAGGGGCATGTCTGTCAAATGTTCTTTGCGAAGACTCCCTTAAAAAGACACAGATTGCCGGTACAGGACTTGAGGATGCCGTGCTCTATGTCCCGGAGAATGCTGATTCCGCGATCAAGTGGGGCTGCCGGGATTTCTCGAAAGATTTCGAGGAAGTTACGGGAAATACTTTAGCCACAACGCCGGTCCTCACTGAAAATCACCGCCTTCTCATCATCCCGGCTGTCGTGGATAGCGAACCGATCCTCGGTAAGCTGGAGAAGGAGGGAAAGCTCGACCTTTCCCAAGTACGCGGCAAGTGGGAGTCCTATCTGATCCAGCATGTCCATGGCATCAGCGACAAAGTTCCGGATGCTCTCGTTGTGGTCGGAAGCTCTTCACGAGCGGTAGCCTATGGCCTGTACGAGATTAGCGAGAAATCACTTGGGACCGATCCCACGAAATTGTGGACGGACTACATCCCTGAGAAGCGGGAGAGTGTGTTCTGGGAAGGGGTCTCCTATTTTCCCGGCCCATCCATCAAATACCGTGGCTACTTCATCAATGATGAAAAATACCTGCTCCACTGGATCCAGCCGAGGGACAAGATCGTCGAGCCGGAAATCTGGGCGCGGATAATCGAGACGGCCGCTCGCACGAGGGCCAACTTCGTCTCGCTGCCGGATGAATACAATAAAGGCTATCTCGATGACGCGTCCCGAGTCTTGCTGGAGGAACGCGGGCTCTATTTAACCGGCAATCATCTTCAGGGAATGCTCGTCCAGACCATGAATTTCCCTGACTTCTGCAAGAAAAATGGATTCCCAACTGAATGGTCTTGGGTGACCAACAAGCAGTCGTTACTGGCTTTCTGGGAGGACAAGGTCGCCTACAACGCCAAGTTTAAGCACAACATCTGGCCGATCGGTCTCCGTGGGATGGATGACAGGGATATTTCGGAGGTGGACAAGAATGCGCCTAAGACCAAGGAAGGCATGGCAGCTATGATGAACGAGGTCGTTGAAGCCCAATGCAAACTCCTTGAAAAATACATTCCCAAGGAGGAGATCGTCACCACGTTCACCATGCGGGGTGAACCTTACTCTCTCTATAAGACAGGACTACTCAAGCTGCCCAAACACTGCATCTTGGTCTGGGGCGATGACGGTTCCTTCTCGAAGTTTCGAGCCTTGCCCAGTGGCAATGAGTCAGAGCGTGAAGGGGGGAATGGCACCTACTATCATTTGACGTATTGCGATAACAAGCATGTGGAGTGGGTCTCGCCAACAACCATACGCACGGAAATGCTGAAGGCAATTGATGAAAGTAAATGCTCAGCATCTGTGATGTATAACGTAGGTGATGTGCGGGAACTGCCGCTCTCGCTCGCCGCCGGCTTCAGCATAGCTTGGGATAACCGACCGTGGCAGGCACCGGACTACGACCAAATATTCATGGCACAATGGATCCGCAAGCATTTCGAAGTTCAGGCTGGAAGTGTCGGCGAACAGACGATCCTTGATCTATACAACCGCTATTTTGGCCTGGAAAGCGACATGCGTAACACCAGTGTGTTGGAAGTCGTCAGGCCAGTGGTCTGGGATGCGCCCAAACAAAAAAATGATGAAGAGTTAAGAAAAGTCTTATTAGAGGTTAAGTTTGAAAAGAAAAGTCGCTTCAGAGTTAGTGAAGAGAAATTAAATCGTGACGAACCTTTGTGGGAAAAGCTGAGGGGCGACGCCGTGGCCACGCTCGATCTGATTCCTGAGCAACGCCAACAATTCTACAAAGACTGCCTCCTGTTGCACATCGAGACATCCGCCGGTGTCAACCGTTTCGCCATGGGTATCCGTCGGATGATCGACGCCGCATTACGTGGTGACAAAGCAGGCATCGACACCGCCTGTGAATCCGCAGCGTCCGCCATGCAGGTGATCCTGGATTGCCGTAAAATTGCGGAGCACGACCACTGGGAAAACTGGTTCCGGGGAGACTACTACTGGGCTATTAATTGGTCTTTGCGTCCTGATGAACATATCAAGGAGCTGGAGGCATTCAGGAAGCGGCTCGCCGACCTAGCTTCAGCACTGCCAGCCGCGCAGTAAGTTGTCGATTCGTGACCGCCTAGTCAGAACAGTTCCGATCAAGACGTAGCATTCTACGAATGCTCCCGACGGATCGGAATCGTCCGTGCGCTCACGTTATCGATCGTGATTCCGAGTAGCTTCGCGGCGGCCTGACGGTACTGCTCCATCTGACCCTCGTATTGTCGGGCAATCGCTTCAGGAGTTGATCGGTTGGTCTTGTAATCGTAGATCCGGGCTTCTACGGCCTTACCTCCCTCACGTCGTATATGGACCCGGTCGAAGATGCCGCTGATCCATTGACCACAATCCATCAAATCGAATGGCTTCTCGTTCCAGAGAACCCAATCCTCTCCGGGCTTCGCGTAGAGAGACTTCGCCTCTGCCGAATTGAGGAAGATTATCACAAGTTCACGGGCCGGATGGGAACAGCTGGAGAGATCAATATTTGCTGGATTCCACTCGATCCGTGACAATACCTCGTGGATTTCAGTCCCGAGATCGGCGGCATCAGACGAGTAGCTCACCTCTCCCTCTTTGATTGTGGGATTGGGTTTCGATCCGACGATCGATGAGGGTGAGAGCGGATGTGGAGTGCCCGATTTGCAGGGCACAAGCATCGTCGGCTCACGCTCTTCCTTTGGCTTTTCCTCATCCCTTGGGGAATGACTTTCGTACCACTCCTCGTTACCGAACGGCACCTTCTCACTTCCGTAATCAATCGATAGCATCAGAAACCTAGCGAAGTTCTTAGCACTCGTGTCAGGTTTTAGTTTTTTGGTCAGCACATAGAGAGCCTGTCTGGATCGGGTCATCGCGACATAGGATGCGCAGAGTTTTCCATATTCTTCCTCGGCTCGGATCTCTTCGCGCGATGCACTCATCACCGGATCAGCAGAGGCTTCATCTTTCGAAGGAAGAAGGCATCCCCACGTGGGAGGTTCGCCCCCCCCGAGATGAAGTTCATCCGTATTGTTACCTCCCCTACCATCCAGACCTGTCACAATACTCATGTCGAACGTGAGCCCCTTCGACTGGTGGAGCGTCATCACGCGCACCATCCCGGAGGCCTCCGCCTCTTGCACAATATGGCTCTCGAGGAAGGAGATAAACTCGGCAACGGACCCCTTGTTCGATCCGTCGTATGCGGCGGCTGCCGCAAGAAAGTCGGCAGCCCGTCGTGAAAGAAAAGGATTGAGCTCCAGATTGTTTATCCAGGACCGCACAGCCGCCTCGTATCCCTCACCAGCGATCAACTTGAGAGCTGAGGAACGGAAGTATTCCACCCCATCATCGAGAAGAACCCCTAGGGGAGAAGAGCGCAGGAGCGTGAGCGAAAGGGAATCCTCGGGAAATCCCACGACCCGGAAGGCTGCCAGGAGCGCCAGACCCAGGGGGTTATCGTTACAGGGATTCGACTTCCCCTCCACCGATACTGGAATGCCACGGGATTGAAGGAGTGCGGCTATCGAGGAGGCATCCTCGTTTTTTCTCGTCAGCACGCCGCAACTAAGACCTCTCTTCCAAGGCTCTACCTCACCAAGAATGCTGGCGACCTGCTGATGAATCGGGTTCTCGTCATCCTCTTCGGAGGTGACCTGATGCCAAAGAACATACCCTTCGAGATCCTTGTTTTTCTCGGCAGGCTCATGCTCTCTCCATGCATTCTCCCAGGCCTCCACTGTGGTATCGGGGATTGCAAGCGTGCCGGCATGGCTGCCGATCGATCCGAAAACCTTGTTCACAAAGTCCACGATCTCCTTGGCCGAGCGGTAGGAGACTTTCAATTCGCGTTCAAAGATCCGCTGCTCAGACTCATCGGAGCCTTGGTTGTAGTGTCTGAAGATTTCAAAAAAGAGCTTCGGGTCGCCTCCGCGCCACGAGTAGATGGCCTGCTTGGTGTCCCCCACATAGAAGAGGGACCGCTCTCCTCCGCTGTCCTGAATCACTTCGTCGATGAAGGAGCCGAGTACCTTCCATTGGATACGGCTTGTGTCTTGGAACTCATCAAGAAGCCAATGATCGAGCTTGGCATCAAGCCGATATCCCGCGCTCGCGATCCACTCAAGGCTTCCGACCTGGCTGGAGAGAAGATCAGTCACATCCGAGAAGGTCATCCTTCCGCGACTGCGGGTGAGCCGATGGTACGACTCCTCAAAGGCCTGCATGAAGCGACGCAGTGAAGAGCTCCTGACGAGGAGCGATTCATAGACGGGCTTCAGCAGTGCCTGCAAAAGCTTCAGTCGCAGCTCTGGAAGAACTCCTCGCAGGTGGACGCGACTGGCTGCACCACCTCCAAGCGGAAAGTAAGGTCCGGCATCAGACGGAGTAGGCTCCGCAGCAAGTTTCTTTTTGATAAATTCTGCGAGGTTTTTGTTCCATCGGGAGCCCGGCTTGTGATCCTTGGCCTCTTCGAGTCGGGTTTCCAAGGTCGAGAGCGCATTATTGGAAAGCTTGGGAAGCTCTTGGCGCACTTCGGCAAGAAAAGCATCGGCAGCTTGCTTCACCTCCCCCGCTGCAAGCACATCACAACCCTTCTTTCCCCAGATCAGGTCAGGGTCACCCCATGGAAGGGAGACGTTCTCCAGATAGTTTGCATGGAATTGCTTCACCGATTCCAGAAGCGTCAGGAAGACCTTCCTCTCCCCTTTCCTGCGGGCAATCCTGCGTACCAGATCGAGGAACTCCTCTCCTCCGACCGACTCGACAGATTCACGGAAGATGGCCGCAAGCGCCTCCATGCGTTCCTGCTCCAGCTCCGATTCCCCGATCATGGAGAACTCACCCGGCAATCCCGACTCCAGCGGGAAGGAGCGGGCGATCCTGGCAAAGAGGCTATCGATGGTTCCCATGGTGAGACGTCCCGAGTCGGCCACCAGCTTTGCAAGCAGCTCCCTGCATCGTGCCTCGTCCAGGGAGGGAATGATTCCTTCCTCGTTCTCCGAATTGAGATCGCGATTGATCTCCTCAAGCTTCTTGGGATCAAGAGCCGCCTCGGCCAACCTCAGAAAGAGGGCGTCAAGAAATTCTCCCGCAGCCTTCTTGGTGAAGGTGAGTGCGGCGATCTTGCGTGGCTCCACCCCGAGCGCAAGCAGCTTCACCATGCGGGTCGTGAGTGCATAGGTCTTCCCGCTTCCCGCGTTGGCCACGAGCATCGTGTGACGGATCGGGGCGCTCATTTGGAGCCCTCCCCAGCTTGCTCACCTTTCAAAAAGGTGATCGTCTCCCCATCGAGGCATTCTTCGGGCTGGCCCCCCTCCAGGAAAACACCGAGAGGATCTTCCCAGGAAGTCGAAACCTGCCTCGGAGGCCAGAAAACACCCTTGGCGATTTGGGAGGCGGTGGCCTCTGCACAGGAGAGTGCCGAACTCAGAAGATCCTCCGTCAGGTCAAACGCCATCACACCACTCTCCTCCGGATCGGCCGCCAGCACGAGATAACCCGTCTCGATCGTTTTGCCAGGAAAGAGCTTCTCCGCAATCTTGCGATAGAGTGGTAGCTGCAGATCCCCCCAAGCCTTCTGCTTACCTTTGACCATGGTGCTGGCCTCCGGAAGAAAGGCACGGGAGGGCGGTTGCAAATGCACCTCCTCGGGCTTCTTCACCGTCGTGTACGTCTTGTAGTCGAGCACCCTCACACGGTCCCCGTTTTCCTCAATCCTATCGACCTTGGCCGAGAGAGGTATTCCCGCAACGAGAAGGTCGCCGGAGGACTTGTGCTCCACCTCCTTAATCACCCACCCCTCGGCTACCTGCCTCGCCTGGATCGTCGCAAAGGAGAGGAGTCGGACGCGGACCGCCTCCACCTGGACCCTCACTGCGGGAGAGGGATCAGCGCCAAATCGGCTTGCGACCTCACGCTCCAGACTTGCCAGTACTGCGGAGGCGATTTCCTCACGATCTGAGAGATGCGGTGTGAGTTTACCGTAATGCTCCAGCACCTGGTGAACCAGAATCCCAAACTGAAGCGCATCCATTTCCCTCTGCTCGGGATCGTGACTCGCCAGCCTCAGGCACTTGCTGAGATAAAATCGGAAGGGACATTGGAGATAGGCAGCAAAGTCGGTGACATTGATTTTCTCCAAAACCCAACTTTCAAGGGGCAGCTTCCACTTCCAATCATGCTCTCGGATTTTCGCAACGGATGCCTCCCGAGACTTACCAAAGAGAGTCTTCACCCGCCGGGGAAGATCCCCGCTCGGGCATCTCATCAGCAGCGCCGAAGGAATCGAGGGGCTCCCGTCAGAACCGAACTTCGAAAAGCTGCATCGAAAGTCATCAGGCTCCCTGGAATGTGCCAAACATCCGAGCAAGTACGCATCACGGGCGCGACGGGTCGCATTGTCAGGCACACCTAGTTCACGTCGCTTGTGATCGGGCAGAAAGGGGTGTCCATCCGTGGAATCTGGAAGGCATCCCTCCACGCATCCGCAGAGAGCCAAACGCTTTCCTTCTGCCCACGTTGCTTCCAGCCAGCCCGATAACTGCAGGTCACCGGGCTCGGAAACCCCGAAGCTCTTGCTGCGTGCCAGCGCTCTCACGAGCGATGCTTCGCGGGCTTTTTCCGGCTCTGGCCATGATTGGAAGATCGTGGAGGAATCTTTACAGATCTCGAGCACCTGTTCCACTGCGTCCTCCAGATCACTTTTCCAGAGTTCGTTGATGATCTCGACCGGTCCCTTGGGAAGTTCTCCAAGAATGACCCTCTGCAACTGATTTGCATCGGCATGAGTTTCCTGGGATCGGATTCCTTTCGGAGGAATTGGTCTCTCGGAGAGGGTTTCTGCGAGGAATTCCCAGATCATGCCATCGCAGGCCATGAGCAATCGTTCGTGAGTCAGATCGCACTTCACTCCCAGCCATGCGGCAAAGCGAGGAGTTTCAAGTAACCGGCGCAGCGTACGGAGCGAACGCTCGCGTTGCAGCGAAACCCATTCAGCAGCCACCACTGCGGGCTGAGTCTTAGTAAGTGGCTCACCCTCGGGAAGGTAGGGACTTCCTCCACGGCAGAGCACTTCGGCCTGGAAGGCAGGCACCAGATCTGCATCACCGAGGACTAGTGAATAATCACCTGCCGCCTCAGCAAGGAAATCGATCGCCAGTGAGGCCTCCTCCGCCGGATTCTTAGCCATGACAATCTGATCGGGAAGTAGAGGGATTTCGGCAGCGAGCCATTCGCTCGCAATCGGCCTTCCCCAAGCATCAAATCCCCCACCCCATCCCGTCGAATCCCCCAAGCTCGACGTTGGCTTCCAAACGAGGACGGTGACAGGAATGCCCGCCCTGAGCACACTCATGGCCTTCATCTGTGCAGCCTTCGTGAGGTCGGGAAGACCGGCGATGATCAGCGAGAAGATCGGTCCGACAGGTTCCTCCCAGGCCTTGATGCGAGCCTCGTTCGGGTCCCAGAGCTTGTGGCGTTTGAGCACATCGAGATAGCTGCGGTAGAGCGGGGCGATTTCCCTCCAACGCTCCTCATCCTCGAAACAGATCCCGGGAATGCTTCGCTCCTCGGGAGTGATTCCTCCCTCGGCAAGCAGATCGCTGAGATCACACATCATGCCAGCCGTCCCGAGCAGTGCCTGCTCACCCTCCAGGACCTCCCCCTTGGGAAAGAGATGCTGCATCGCCGAGCGCTTTGTCTTTTGCAAAACCAGGCCCCAGGCCGCCTCCCGATCCGATCGCGATGCCAGTGGACCATCCGGCAGCAGAGCCTTCATCGGTGAGCAGAACTTCGGCGAGAGCACGCCGCTTCCCCTCGTCTCGGAAATCTTAGCGAGCGAGTGCCTGATCCTGCGGGCGGCTCCCGAGGTCGGGATCCAGACCTCGGTTTGGGAGAGATCGAATGGTCCAGAAGAAACGCCCTCAAGCAATGCCTCCGCCACCTGGTCCGCCAACGACTGAGGCCGTTCTAGGAAGAGGATCTTGGGGTTGGCCATGGTGGAATGCTTCAAGAGTAGAGAGCCAACACTATCAAGGCAACCAGGTCGTAGAGCGTCCTACCCTCGGTAGAGCTTCCTAGGAAATGATCTACGCCTTCTTGGGAGCCTTCTTGGGCTCTTTCTTCTGCAGGAAGACATTCTCATCGAACCAGGACTGGCCCTTGAGAGGATCGAGGGTGAGGCGCAGCTTGAGCGGCATCTTGGCAAGCAGCTCCTTGTAGCGGAGTCCAGCCGACTTATAGGATGCTTGAGGAAGAGTGATATAGATGTCCTTGGGGTCTCCTGTAGGAGAATCGATGCTGAAATCATTGATGTCGCGATCCTCGATATCGAAATCGGTCTCGATATTTTCCTGGATGCCGCAGTATTGAAGGATCACCAGACGGATGACCTCATGGGTCATTTCCCTATCGATAACCGGATGATGATTCTGAATCAGGCGACGCCCCTGAAGGGTATTTCTGACCAGCCATTCCTTCACGAGACCCATGTCTGTTTCGTGTTTTGCCTCGGAGTGCAGGCGTTGAAGCTCCTTGAATCCGCCAGTCCAGCCTTGCGTGGGTGAGGATGCGGTGAAGAAGCAGCGAAGGACCTCGTGTGGAGTTTTGTAGTAGGGGTGCCCCTCGGTGATCTCTTTCACGTATCGGGTGAAGACTGCGCATGCACCGCGAATGCCTTCGTTCCTGAGTATCTCGGCGACCCTCGCATCCGAGTGACTCCGCCCGACCGCGAGCAGCAGGCCCGCGCTCACGAGCGAGACAGCCCCATCGAGAGCACCCTCGACCATGACTTCCGAGGTGATGCCGAAGTGCTTCCGGGATAGTTCAACCACGAGCGAGGAAAGGTCCCCGACAATCTCTTCGGAACAGGCCCCTCCATCGCGAAGGATATGGAGAGCCTTCGCGAAAGGTGAGCGCGTGTCGGCAAGCTGAAGCGAATGAGGAGCTTCCGACATGGAATGCTAGAAGGTCAAAAACTCGGCTTCCTTTTTCTCTTCTGGAGGGCGCGTTTCTGCCGAAATATCTTGGAGAATGGAGTGTGTCACACGGATGAACTTCTCTCCCTCGGGGGCCTCGGTGCGATAGTACTCAACAAACTCTCCGAATTCCTTCGGACGCCGCTGACGCAGGCTTGTGAGAAGGCCCTGCCAGGTGCCGTGACCTGATTGACGATCGGTCGGGGACTCGATCATTTCGTGAAAATCTTTGCGCCCAATGCAGGAAACCAGCACAAGCCTGATTCCATGGGGGTGATCAAAGAGCGCGCTGAGCATTTCGTCTTCGCGATCGGAGTCATCTCCGGAATAGATAATCGGACATAGGAAGCATTCCACATTCTCCTGGAGTTCGTAGAGAGCGGCTTCAAGATTCTCTTGGGAGAGAGTGCCGTAGAGTCCTCCCCATTCTTCTGCTTTGCGGTCCAGAGCACTGATGAACTGGTCAGCCGTAATGAAGGCGCTGATGAGGGAGGGCTTGGTCATGTCGTATTCATCGGACATGACAATGATCTCCGGGATCGTGAGATCTCCCACGATGAGGGCGAGCTGGTCGTCACCGTAGTCGTTGCCGATCGTGGTGAGTTGCTTCTCGGCGGCGCCTGCTCCTTGCTGGAGGGCCTCGCGGACGGCAAGAGTGTGAGTGTTATTCTGTGTTGTCATCGTCTTTGCCGTTTATTTCGTCTTTGGATACCGCGGTTGAGGCCCACGATTGCTCGGGACTATGAAGGAGGGTGAGTTGAATCGCGATCCAGAGCAACTCAGGGTATGAGTCCTTGAGCCAGAGGGCATCTTTCTGGGCCTCAGCAGAGATTTGCAGGATGCCAGCAGCCCGGATTCGTTCGATCGCGTTATCGGCAGAGGTTGAGGGTACGGAGAGACGCTTAATGAATTTCAGATCAGTTGTCTTGATCGCTGCATAAAATGCGGCCCCCAGATAAGCGTGCATGAGGGGATCCTCAGTGTTGACGACGATCTGACGGACGATGTCTTGGATGGAGATTCTCAACTGGGAGGAAAACTCCGCAAGTTTCGCGAGAGCCTCCTTGTCGGTGGTGGCGCGGGTGAAGTGTCCGGAGATGATCTCCTTGTATTCTCGAATGGTCTTGGCGTTCATGCGTTGCAGAATTGGTGGGCGAGCTGGGAGGAGAATTTTTTCAGGTCCTGGACAGGGCGACGCTTGAGCGATGCATCGTACTCCATCCGCTTGGCGGGATCCGTAAGTGCCGAGTACGCTTTTTGGATAGCGTCGAAAAGATGGGGATCCCCCCCCTTGTCGGGGTGATGCTGCATGGCCAACTTGCGGAACGCCGATTTGATTTCATCAGCGGATGAATCGAGAGGGACATTGAGAGCCTGGTAATGAGTCATGGGAAAAGCAACGGACCGGAGCGTGTGTCAAAGGGGACGAGCCTGGAGACTTCGCCTCAGGTGATCAATCCATGCGAATACTTAATTCTAAAGCAGCAAACCGGCGGAGACAACAACTCTCCTTCAGCCCTAGGAAATCGCTGAAGACATCCCATAGAGGTCATCATGGGATTTAATCAGCGGTTCCGTAAGCCCGGTCATGCAAAGAAGTCGTTTTGATGTTAGAGTATTACTACTGAAGTCACTCTTTGGCATGAAACCTTTTATGAACCGACATGAACCTTTTGCGAAATTGCTTTCTCAGCAAGCACCCCATCTGATGCGATGAAAGTAGTCCTTGTTCATGGGTTTCAGGATAACGGGGCCGTGATGGAAAAACTGGCCAGCCATCTTGCCGAGCAGGGACACGAGTGCCTCGTTCCCACACTGGATCCGCATGATGCACGGGAGGGACTCCCCATGATGGCCCATCAGTTACAAGGCCTGCTGGAAGAAAAGTTAGCCAGCGGAGAACGCTTTGCCCTTGTGGGATTCAGTATGGGCGCCTTGATCTCTCGCTATTATCTTCAGGAACTCGGGGGACATGAGAGGGCGGTTGCATTTTTCTCGATCAGTGGGCCGCATGAGGGAACTTGGGCTGCCTATCTTCAGTCTGGTGAGGGAGTTCATCAAATGCGCCCAGGGAGTTCTTTCCTGAACGATCTGAAAACTTCCTCCCACCTCCTGGAGTCGCTGCCTATGACGAGTTATTGGACACCCTTCGACCTTATTGTCATTCCTGCTGAGAGTAGCCGCTGGGCGATGGGTGAGGAGGTTTGCATCCCCACCATGTTCCATCATTGGATGGTTTCGGATCGACGTCTTATGAAGGATCTCTCAAGTCGACTCCAAAGGATTAGGATCGGCTCGAAATGAATTCCCTCCGGAGCCTTGCGAAGTTGGAAGAGATCATCCGAAGCCTGGCAGTTCCTTTGCCGAGGCAATTTCCTGCGCGTAGGTCTCCGAGGCATTGTCCCCCATGAAGTCCACAGCCTCACGTGTTCGTGAGTAGAGTCCGAACCTTGGCGCATAAGACCCCCACTCGTAGTTATCCATGAGTGACCAGTAGAAGTAGCCGATGAGAGGCCAGCCGTTGGACTTTAAATCCTTCACCACCGCGATGTGACTGCGCAAAAAATCACTCCTGAGAAGATTATCCCTTCTGCCGTAGTGACGGCGTGGATCGGAGCGATAGGCGATGCCATTCTCCGCGATCATGATCGGCAGATTGAAGCGCTCCAGGATAGTTACGAAGAATGTCAACCCCTCAGGCAGCAGGCGCCAGTCCCACCATTTGTTCGTGATGCTTTCGAGCAGTCGCTCATGGAATGGAGGAGGGATCGGCACATGCTCATGACGGTGCTTGTGAAACAGGTCGTTCCATCGGGGCCAGCGGAGCGCATGGGCGATAAACGGGTCATAATAGTCGAAGGCGATGTAATCAAGCGGTGGTTGATCGGCCTCGTCAGGGTCATAAAGAATGTCCAGGAGTTGTTTCCAGGCGGGCTCGGAGGTGTAGGAAAAAGCAACCAAATGATGTAGCTTCTTCAAAAGCTCGCCCAACCAAAACCTGATCATCGGCCGGATGGGAATCCCTTCCTTGAGAAATGCCTCGTCAAGCATCCAGGTCTGCTTCCAGAGATGGGACATGAGATGCTCCCTGGCAATGCCTCGTGAGCGAGCAAAAAGAAGATCCATCCATGCCTGATCATTCCAATACAGATCACTGCAATAGTTATTGAAGCTTACCTTGGGCGCCAAATCGCCGACCCTCCCATGCTCCCGGTAGAGTCGGTGAATGAGCCGGTAAGCCAGGACATGCGCCTCCATCAGATGAGAGACGCAGGTGATCGATTGTGCTGGATTCTTCTTTGTCTCCTTACCGGTCGGGAATGATCCGTTGAAGTAGCTACTCGCGGCAAGCAGGTTGGGCTCATTAATCGTGATGAACCACCGCGGTGGCAAGACGCCATATTTCTTCGGCAGTACCTCGAGCAGATACCCGACCGTTTTTTCGACGAATCGGAGATACTTTCCGATCGTTTCGCGGTCGAGCCATGCATCAATCCCCAGCCAGGCGGGATGGGTGAAGTGATGAAGCGTCATTACTGGCTCGAGTCCTTCCTTGCGGCAGGAGGCGAGGATCTCCGCATAGCGCTCCAGCGCTCCCTCATCGAATGGGGGTGGTGGCTCCTGACAGGGAAGACCGTCAGTGGTTAATTCCCTCGTCGGCTGGATCCGTTCCCAGGAAAGGCTTAATCGGAACGCATTGATACCAAGCGCGCGGCAACGCACGAAATCCTCCTCGGCCCTACTCCAAAAATCAGCGGCACTCCCTGCCGGATCGACTTTATCCTCTCTCTCCGCCCAGGCCCAATTGTTCTGGGGCTCACCCTCGCCATTGACACCCCCTTCGTGCTGGTAAGCCGAAGTCGATACGCCCCATAGGAATTCCTGTCCGGCGGTCAGGCTGATATTTTCCGGCCTCGGTTTTTTTCCAGGCCACATGTCATGGGAAGAAAACGTCATGGATTCAGGATCCTGCCAGCTTTGTAGTATCGAGCTGGACAGCCATCTGGGGGCGACTGGTCTCATCCAGTAAGGTGCGGGCAATGATGAGGGCCGCATCCGGATGAGCCCAGCTCAGGGCCCTTGTCTTCATTTGCTCAAGATGCTCGGGATACTCTAGGAGCTTATCCACCTTGTACGAAAGCGTGGTGAAATCGTTGCACTTGATAGCCATCCCCTTTTCTAGAAGTTGGTCACTATTGCGCTCCTCTTGTCCAGGGATCGGGGAGACGATTACCATCGGTAGCCCGGAGGCCATGGCCTCGGAAATCGTCAGTCCCCCGGGCTTTCCAATCAAGAGCGTTGCCGCTCCCATCCAACGGCTCATCTCCGTTGAGTAGCCGATCACCGTCACACGGATCATCGGCGAGGGCGCTGCGGCTGCCATGACCTCCAGCCTCTTCTTTAAGTCCTCGTTTTGTCCGGCAAGAAGAACGATCTGAACCGGTTGCTTCAGCTCAAAAAGTTCTTCGAGAATGATCTCGGCCGGGCTCACCCCCAGTGCACCCGCCGACACGAGCAGAACCGGCAGTGAGGGATCGAGTCCGAATCCGATCCGGACTGCACGTTGTTCCTCAGGACTATGAGAATGGAACGAGGAGTCGATGGGAATTCCGCTCACCGTGATACGATCTCCCGGGAGGCCCAGTTTCTGCAGATGGACCTTCGTTTCCTCAAGCGCCACAAAATAGCGGTGAAATGTCCGCGAGAGCCACATCGCGTGAAAATCAAGATCTGTCACCACGATGGAGAGACGAGCCTGGAGTTTCTTTTCGGCAATGAGATAGGAAATGAGCGTGGCAGGGAGAAAATGCGTGCAGACGGTGATGTCGGGATTAAACGCCGTGATCTGCCTGATCAGGGGAGCCGTGTTCAGGCGGTCAAGCATCAGCCGCATCTTATCGGTCTTCCAGGGTTCACCGCTTGTCTTGTACCACCATCCCAGAAATGTGGGGGCTGAAGCCACAAGCTGCGTGTAGAGCTTTGAATAGAAATCACGGAACAGTCGGTTCGTGTATTTCAGCGCATCGATTGAACGCACCTCCTCGACATCAGGCATCCCCTTGAAGGCCTTTTCCAAGGCCGCCGCCGCTCTGAGATGTCCTGTCCCGGCGCTGGCCGAAACAATCAGAATCCTTTTCCCAAGGATCTTTCCCATAGGCTTTCCGATGGCGGAGCTTCCGCCGGGAAGCTCATTGTTGGCTAGGTTGGTTGCGTGAGTTGGGTGGCTCATGTTCCAGATTTTTTTATTTTAATAGGCTGTGTCCGAGGGAGGTGAGATACGCGGACAAAAGGACCCATGGGATAATGCTCAGCGAGATTGCCAACTGGATTCTTCCGGGGGACTCTCCAAGTGCCAAAGCAAGGATCGCGGTCGTCTGCGGTCCCACCGAGACCGGGGCGATCAAGGCCAGTCCCCAGAGACCGAAGCGGTGCCAGATCCTCCAGAAGAGCTTCGCGGGATCCGGCTTCGGATTAATCTTCAGCTTCCTCATGATCCAGTCACGAAGTGGTGCTCCAGCTAGCAAAATCACAAGACCTCCAAGGGAATAACCAATCCATGCGGCCAGAGCAGCTATCCAGAGTGGGACATGGGCGGAGACCCCAGCGGGAATGGCCCCGACGAAGTAGAAAAACCCGAGTCCAAATGCAGTAAGAGCTCCAGTCATAAGAACAAGCTATCTTAGAAAATCTGAAAACAAGAGGGGTATCTGTCGGAGAGTTGTGATGCAACTCCAGCGTTCATCTTCCCTACCCTACCAAGCACAAGATTACGAAAAGCCACCATCCCATCCATGCCGGAATTGGCAACGACCGATAGAGCATCCATGCGTCAAATTTCCAAACTCATCTTGAATCTCCATTTGCTTTTTTGGGAACCACCACCACATGGGATCATTCGATACTCTTCCCTCTAAGCCACCTAAGAAACCCACCTCTGGAAGCACACACAGCCCATGAAAAAGACCTCGAGCAAGCACCCCAGACGGTAAGGCTAACTAGCCAAAGAGATCGGAGCGACATCCGGTTAAAGAAGCTTTCGGATGGAGAGATTGACAAGCGTCTTATGTACCCACGGAAGTCCGGAGTCACAACCTCTCAGGCTTCGCAACCTGTAACCAAGGTCACTGTTTTGACATCGGCCAATCGATCTCCTATGTAGATTGATCTCATGCCCGATCATTCTCTCGAAAACACAGGCGCCGACATGGGACTGAGGCGCCAACTCGGCCTCTGGAGCATGACATTTGCTGTCGTGACCGGGACGATAGGATCGGGTTGGCTCTTTGCCCCATTCCTCTGCGCCAAGTTGGCCGGTCCGGCCAGTCTTATGGCCTGGCTTTTCGGTGGTATCATGTCGTTCGGGATAGGAATCGTTTTTGCGGAGCTGGGGGCCCTTGTGACAAGCTCCGGGGCCCTCGCAGAAATACCCCTGCTCACCCATGGAAGAACTTCCGGCTTTATCGGGGGCTGGAGTGTCTGGATCGCCTATGTCTCAATCCCGGCAATCGAGGTGCTTGCGATGATGCAGTATCTAGCGAGCAAGTTCCCATGGCTCACGACGACTGTAGGGAACGAACAGATCCTGAGTACTGCAGGGATAGGATGTGCAGCAGGGATGTTGTGTCTCTTTGCCTGGATCAACCTGAGTGGGGTCGGTGTCCTGGCCAAGTGGATCGACGGACTGACCTTCTGGAAACTCATGATCCCGATGCTGGTTTCAGTGACGCTGATGGTGAAGCAATCGCACTGGGAAAACCTGGTCGAAAAGATCGTATGGGACGGGACCATTCGCGACGAGATCCTGACGGCAGTGAGCACAGGAGGGGTTCTCTTCAGCCTCTTCGGATTCCAGACGGCAATGAACCTAGCTGGTGAATCCAAGCGTCCTCAGCGTGATGTCCCCCTCTCCATGGGACTGGGGCTTGCGATCTGCCTGGCGATCTACATGGTCCTCCAGCTCGCCTTTCTGGTCTCGATCGACCCGAGCCAACTCACCCACGGATGGAGCCAACTCGTCCTATCAGCCCATGGAGGTCCTCTGGTGGCGATTGCCTTGGGAGCGGGCCTTGTCTGGGTTGCTAATCTCCTTCTTATTGATGCGGTGCTCTCTCCCGGAGCCACTGCAATGGCCTACATGGGAGTCTCGGCGCGGGTAAGCTGGATGATGGGGAAATGCGAACTCCTCCCAAAATGCTTCCAGCGCCTGAATGAGCAATCCGTCCCCTGGGTCGGTCTGATCAGCAGTCTGGTGATCGGGATCATCATGCTCTTTGGGGGGCCAAGCTGGCAGAGGATCGTCGGTTTCCTGACAGCCACCATCGTGATCGCGCTGGCAGTCGGACCCGTGAGCCTCATGGCGCTACGCAAACAGCTCCCCGGGGTGAAGAGGCCATTCCGCCTGATCGCTGCCGGGCTCTGGTGCAGGCTGGCCTTTGTCATGGCTACTTGGTCGATTCTCTGGAGCGGAAAAACCTCTGTGCTCTGGGCCAGCGGAACAATCCTGCTACCCGCGATCCTCCTTCTGATTCCCCAGTGGCTCCAGGGACGGGCTCTTGAAATGCGGAACGGGCTCTGGTGGATCGCCTACCTAGGGGGCCTGATTGCCATCCTCTGCATCACGGCTCCCGATGGTTGGTACCCCCTTCCCTTACGTCCTCAGATGGTCATTGTGGCGCTCTTTGCCCTGGCGATCTTCCCCATCGCAGTGGCCTCAAGACTGGAGAAGATCTCTCCGGATGCTCACTTGAAATTTCCCAATAATGATTGATAAGAAAATGTAAGCGTTCCAATTAGGCATTAACTTTTGCGCGAGGGCGGGGGCGGGCGGATCCTTAGGTTAAGGAACCATCCATGAAAACAAATCCACTCACGCAAGGAAGCATTTCAAGCAAACTCTCAGGCCTCGGCACGGTGAACTGGGATATGGTGACGAAGCGCGCCTTCGAAATCGCGCTGATCAACAAACGGCCTAATCACCAAGTCCGGCAAGAGGACTGGGACGAGGCAGTTAGCGAGCTAACCAAGGGAACAGAGCTTGATACCCCCGAGATCAAACGCCTGAGCGAGGCAGAGGCCTCCAAGGAAAAGAGCGGCTACGAATCACCCAGCGAGGATAACGATCTGGAGGGTCACAGCGTGAGCGCCAGACTTGTGGAGCAGGGAATCCTAGAAGCCGAGCACGACACCATGCTGCGCGCCATCAATGTTAAGGATCCGACGAAGGCCTCCCATTAGATTCATTCTATGAATACCACGATCGCCGTCATGGTCTCTATGATCCTGATGTTCGTCTCAAGCGGTTGCACCACAGTCACCGACCGATATGGACACACCCGCTCGGTAATGACTCCCATGGGGGCAGCAGTTCTTCAGACCGCTACGGCGACAGGCATCGGCGCGGGTACCGGAGCCATGATGAGAGGCTCTAGTCCTGTAGCAATCGGTGCCGTGAGCGCCGGCGCCGGAAGCGTAGGCTCTCAGGCCATCAACGCCTTCATTCCGAAATCGAACTAGCGTTCAAGGAATAACGCAAGCCGACTCGGGAGTTTCCTCCCGGGCTTTCTCACCAGGATTTATCAGGCAGCTGGAGGAGTCTCCGTAGAGTCTTCTGGAGTTTCCACGACAGCGTCTGGATTCTCCACGATATCATAGTCGCTTGATGGCTTACCCTCGGCTTTGGCTTTTTTCTTTTCTTCTTTTTTTCGCTTTTTCTCCATCTCTTTCCTGCGCTTCTCGAATCCGTAATTAATTTTAACCATGATCAGTTGTGTTGGTGTTTTGGGTTGCTGGCTGCTGGTACTGGGACGGTATTGGCTACATGCCGCCAACGTCGCCGTTCAGCCATTTGTTAAAAGTCTTATCGAGTCTTGTGAGCATGTCGGAGGTATTGCGGTCCATGTTGGTGAACTGGCCCCACTTCAGGATGTCTTTGGATTTTCCAGATCCCTCAATTTCCCCGATGAAGTCCTCCACCAAGACTCCCTGAGAAGCATGGGTAGATCGAAGATGCTCTCGGCAGAGTTCGGCTGTCTGATTCTGCCTGTTCTTAGTCCCGATACCCATTCAGAAGGAAAGTAGGGCTCCTACAAGAAGGATTTTAAATGGAAGGCTTTGAAGCGAGCCTTCAGGAGTGGAAAAGAAATGGACGTTATAACTCAATAGGGATTCATCTTACTCTTTTTCCCGCCATACACTAATAAAATAATCAAAAAGTCTTCTCAGATATTCATTTCCTTAGTGTACTTCTTATCTTGCAAAACATGAAAACTTGATCAACTATGAGGTGTTCGTTATTTAGTGATTCGTTGCATGGTGGATTGTCCGTTGATTTTTTTCGAGGGTGATTTGAAACCCGGTTCTCGGGAACGGCTCTTATTAGCAGATTTCAACACCAACAAAAAAATACATCATATGAAACTATACGTAGGCAATCTGACCTTTAACACCACTGACCAGGATCTTCGCGAGCTCTTCACACAGTACGGCAAGCCGACTGACGTCGCCCTTGTGACCGACCGTGAGACAGGCCGTTCCCGTGGATTCGGCTTTGTCACCATGGGCAATGCCGAGGAAGGCAATGCTGCCATCAATGCTCTCGAGGGCAAGGATTTCCAAGGTCGCAATCTAACCGTCAA
>Ga0114962_10001712_pt1 | contig 18735 bp, 18 predicted proteins | sample C_130820_MF_Meta_FD_87017 | JGI IMG/M metagenome (GOLD analysis project Ga0114962, IMG submission 87017) | Freshwater microbial communities from Lake Croche, Canada to study carbon cycling - C_130820_MF_MetaG | ecosystem: Environmental > Aquatic > Freshwater > Lake | place: Lake Croche, Canada...
ATGTTGAGCATTGCCCAACAACGCTTGCAGACGCATCCCCAAGTTGAGTTGCATCACCAAAACGTCACCGAGTTGAATTTAGCCACTGTCTATGATTTGGCATTTTCTTATGGTGGTGTGTGGTATTTCGTTATCGATGGCGATAAAGAACCATTTTTGGTCAGCCACATTGCACAAGACGCCCCGAATCGCCAAGGCCTGGAGTGCGTTGCCAAACAGGTGAAATCCGGCGGGCAATTGCTACTGGGAGTACAGGGTCCTCACCATGATTACGCCAGCACCATCTCCAATGGCATGCTGTATTCGCAAAAAATAGAGCTGGCCGAGCATGGCTTCACAAAGCACTACTATTTGTCCGATGGGGACAAGACCTTGATGGCGCAAACTATTCAATACCGCACTTATGCCTTCGCCGATGCTTTGGAGATGTTGCAAGGTTTTGGTTTTACCTACCAGCCTTACGCGGGTGACAAGCCGCAGTTCTTAAGCTTCGTCAAATCATGAGCCATTTGCCTGCTGTGGCTTTTATCGGCGTTGGCAATATGGGTAATCCCATGGCGGCCAACTTGATTCAAGCCGGTTATGCGCTGACAGTGTTTGACTCGGTTCAGGCCAAAACCGATAACTTGGTGGCTTTGGGGGCAAGGTGCGCCGGTTCTTTGGCTGAGGCAGTAGCCCATGCTGATGTGGTGATGACGTCGCTGCCTGGGCCACCCCAAGTTGCGCAAGTGATGCTGGGAGACACGGGTGTTTTGGCCTGGGTGAAAGCCAGTGCCACGGTGATTGACACATCCACCAGCTCAGTCGATTTGGTGCAAACCTTGGTGCAAACTGCCCATGCCCGAGGCGTGGATTTTTTGGAAGCACCGGTGACCAATGCGGTTGATATGGCGGCTTTGGGGCGTTTGTCCATCTTTGTGGGTGGAGACAAAGCCTGCTATGAAAAACATTTACCCCTATTTAACGTCATCGGTGAAAAGATTTTTCATTGCGGTAAGCCTGGCAACGCGGCAACGGTCAAACTGCTGACCAATTTGCTGTGGTTTGTTGGTGCGGCCACCATCGGCGAAGCGCTTATGTTGGGTGCCAAGGCCGGAGTGCCCTTGGAAGTGGTGCAAGAGGCCATCACCTCCAGCGCGGGGGATAGCTGGGTGGCGCGCCACGACATCCCGTCTATTTTTGCCGGCCATTACGACCCCAGTTTCTCTTTGGCTTTGTGTTGCAAAGACTTGGGGCTGGTCAACGAAATTGCCCAAGCGCAGGGCTATTCCCTCACCATGGGTGCGCATGCCCAAGCCTTGTTTGAGGAGGCCAGAGCTCGCTATGGTGACGATGCCGCAGAACTTCATGTGGTCAAACTGTTAGAGGAACGCGTGGGCATGCTGCTACGCCCACCTCACGGTCAGTCCGTCAAGACCTGAACATGGGGGAGAACAGATGAGTCGACAGTCTGAACTGCTGCACGAAGCTATGCGTCACATGCCCCAAGGTGTGGCAGAAAACTACCGCTACTGGGGGCCGGACCGCACTGTGTTCATTCAGCGAGCCAAAGGCTGCGAGCTGTTTGATGTGGATGGCAAAACCTATGTGGACTTTCGCTTGGGCTATGGACCTGTGATTTTGGGCTATGGCGACGAGCGGGTTGACCGAGCGGTGATTGCCCAAATTCAAAGTGGTGGCACCTTAACGGGTTTTGCCACCGAGCTAGACACCACGGTGGTTCAGCAAATCAAAGCCATGTGCCCGCAGATAGAGAAGATGCGCTTTGCCAACTCTGGCACCGAGGCGGTCATGGGTGCGGTGCGCACGGCTCGCGGCTTCACCGGTAGGCAGCGTATGGCGACCGTGGAAGGCGGTTTTCATGGTTTGGCCGATGAGTTGATGTGGAAATCTGACATTGAGAACTGGGACCCCCACGGTGGCTTAGCGCCCAAGGTCATTCCCTTTGGGGGCGGCATACCTGCCCAGGGACACGACTTGGTAGACATCATTGGCTTGAACGACTTTGCCGCATTGGAAGACTTGTTTGTGCGCCAAGACCACCAACTGGCTTGCGTGGTGCTTGAACCCATCATTGGCAACGCGGGCAGCATCGCGGCGAGCCAAGAATGGTTGCAGCGCTTACGCGACTTGTGCACGGCCCAAGGTACCTTGCTGATCATCGATGAAGTGAAATCAGGATTTCGCGTAGCCATTGGAGGCGCTCAATCTGCATACGGCATTTATGCAGACTTGACGACCTATGCCAAGGCCATGGGCAACGGTTACCCTGTGGCGGCCTTTGGTGGCAGAGCTGATGTGATGGATGTGGTGGGCGCCAACGCTGGCGCCGTGGTGCATGGGGGTACCTACACAGCCAATTTGGTGGGTTTGAGCGCTGCACACTGCACCTTGGATATTTTGGCCAACACCGACGCCTTGCAGACCGTGAACCGTGCGGGCGAGCAAGTGCGCGATGTGTTGGGTCGGGTGTTCACCCAAGCAGGTATTGAGCACACTTTTGCGGGGCCGCCTTCTATGTTGGGTATCCACTTCACAGCCAGCGTGCCCCAAACCTACCGCGACTGGCGCAAGACCAACAGCGCTTTGTACCAAGCGTTTTGTTGGCAGTTGATAGAGCGCGGCGTCATGTTGGAACCCGACTCTAGAGAACCTTGGTTTTTCTGTGAAGCGCATCGGCACCTGGACTTGGCTTGGCTAGAAGATGTGGCGACGCAAGCCATGGCTGCAGCCTTGTCGGTTAAGCGTTAAGGCCGGGCGTATCATCTGACTCAAACTATTTAAGGGGTTGAGATGCAGCTATTTTTGAAATCTATTTGGGTTTTACTGGCTTTAACTTTCCTGCCCCTCGCGCAGGCGGCAGGTGGGTCTTGCAGTCCGATCAACAGGGAAGAGGTTTTGAAGGCTGAAGATGCCCGTTACGCAGCGCAAATGGGTAACGACTTCGCCGCCATGGACAAGCTTTTTTCTCCCGAATTGGTTTATATACACACAAGTTCGGTGTTGGACAGCAAGGCTTCATACATTGAGTCCATGCACTCTGGTGCTGTTAAATACAAGGTCATGCGCCGTTCTGATGTGACAGTGCGTAACTTCGGTTGTATCGCCATCATCAACGGCATTGGCGATTACGACGTTCGGGTCAAAGATAACGACATCAACGTTGTTTTGCGCTTCACCAGTATCTGGCAAAAAACCAATGACGGTTTGCAATTTGTTTCTTGGCAGTCGACAAGGATTCCTTGATATGCGTTATCTACACACCATGGTGCGCGTCACCGATCTAGAGGCTTCTTTGAAGTTTTACCGTGACGCCCTAGGACTCGATGTGGTTCGTCAAAAAGATGTACCGACAGGGCGCTTCACCTTGGTTTTTTTAGCAGCCCCTGGCGACCACAGCGCACAAGTTGAACTTACCTACAACTGGGACCCTGAGGTCTTGCAAGGCGGTCGTAATTTCGGTCACTTGGCTTATTCAGTAGAAAACATCTACGCAAGCTGTGAACGTTTGCAAAAACATGGCGTGACGATTTTGCGTCCTCCACGCGACGGCTTTATGGCGTTTGTGCGGTCCCCCGACCACGTCTCTGTGGAGTTGTTGCAAGCCCACGCGCCACTGCCCCCCGCAGAACCCTGGGCATCCATGCCCAACACCGGCGAATGGTAGAAGCCTCAGCGCAGGCCGCGGCACGGCAACTCTTGCCGGCTTGGGTCGCCCCACTGCAAATCAGTGGTCTCGACAGTGACCATCGTCCGCAAAATCGCGCCGATGCTTACGCAGTTCAACAAGCTTTGTTTGCAGCAACGGGCGACAAGGCAATGGGTTGGAAGATCGCCGCCACCAGCACCGCAGGTCAACAGCATATTGGTGTCAGCGGTCCCATGGCTGGACGATTGCTGGCGTCGAGGTGCTTGCCCGATGGCAGCGCCGTTTCCATGCGGGGCAATGTCATGCGGGTGATAGAAGCCGAATTTGCCTTTCGGTTAGGTTCAGATGTGACACCCCAGGATTCTGGTGCTTTAACGGTAGAGCAGGTGATGGTTCACGCGGGCGATTTGCATTTGGCTATTGAAATTCCCAATTCCCGTTATCAAAACTTTCTGCTTGCCGGTGAGACCCAGTTGATTGCCGACTTTGCCTGTGCCAGTCACCTTGTGCTGGGCAAGCCCATCACCACCGATTGGCGCCATCTCGACCTTGCAACACAAGTGGTGCAAGTCAGTCGTGGCGGGGAAGTGATTGCCCAAGGGCTGGGTGCCAATGCGCTCAGTGACCCGCGTGTGGCACTGACTTGGTTGGCCAACGAACTCATCAGCCATGGCATGTATTTGCAGGCGGGTGAAGTGGTCATCACGGGCACTTGTGTCGTTCCTGTGCCCGTGCAGGAAGGTCAAACACTGAGCGCACAATTCCCCGGTTTGGGTGAGGTTGGTGTTGTCATAGCCCCATGAGTGAGTCAGCTTCATTCGATCCGCAACTGCTGTCGCAAGTTGCCGCTTTGCCGCCTCTGCCAGGCGTGTACCGGTACTTTGATGCCGATGGCCAAGTGCTTTATGTAGGCAAGGCCAATCACTTAAAAAAACGCGTTAGCAGCTACTTCCAAAAAAACCATGGCGGTACCCGAATAGGTCACATGGTGAGCAAGATTGCCAGCCTTGAGACCACCGTAGTGCGCTCTGAGGCAGAGGCCTTGCTTTTAGAAAACAACCTCATCAAAAGTCTCAAGCCGCGTTACAACATTTTGTTTCGTGACGACAAAAGCTATCCCTATTTAAAAATCACCCGTGCCCAAAGTGGCGCAGCCGATGCCTTGGGTCACCCCCATCCCAAAGCTGCGCCCAGGGTGGTGTATTACCGAGGGGCGGTCGATAAACACCACGACTATTTTGGTCCTTACCCCAGCGTGTGGGCGGTTCGTGAAGCCATTCAACTCATTCAAAAAGTCTTTCGTTTGCGCACCTGCGAGGACACGGTGTTTCGCAACCGACATCGGCCTTGCTTGCTGCACCAGATCAAGCGTTGTTCAGCGCCTTGCGTTGGCATGGTCAGCTTGGAAGATTACCAACGCGATGTACAAAGCGCCTGCGAATTACTGCAAGGCCATACCCACGACGTGATGCAGTCGTTGGAGACGCGCATGCTGGCCTATGCAGAGCGCTTGGAGTTTGAGCAAGCCGCCGAGGTTCGCAACCAAATCAGTGCTTTGTCCAAGGTATTGCACCAGCAGGCAGTAGACACCGTGGACGACCGCGACGTCGATATCTTGGCTGTGGTGGTGCAAGCTGGCAAAGCCTGTGTCAACTTGGCCATGGTGCGCGGCGGGCGTCATTTGGGCGACAGCCCCTATTTCCCCACCCATGCTGAAGGGGCAGAACCTGTTGAGGTGTTGGAGGCCTTTCTCAGTCAGCATTATTTGGATGTGCCACTGCCCCCTACGCTGATCACCAACCACGCAGTAGATAAAGCCTTGGTGAGTGCCTTGACAGCCCAGACTGGGGTGAAATTGCATGTCATCCACCAGCCTAGGGAACAACGCAAGGTGTGGCTAGAGATGGCGCAACAAAACGCTTCTTTGAAGTTGGCTCGCTTGCTGGCTGAAGAGGGCTCTCAGCAGTCGCGCACGCGCTCTTTGGTGGATGCACTCGACATGGCCGTAGAAGACTTGGACAGCTTGCGCATTGAATGCTTTGATATTTCCCATACGGCAGGGGAGGCGACACAAGCCTCTTGCGTGGTGTTTCACCACCACAAAATGCAAGCCAGCGAATACCGCCGCTACAACATCGAAGGCATCACTGGCGGTGATGATTACGCCGCCATGCGGCAAGTGCTGACACGCAGATACAGCAAACTGGCTGAGGCGGTGCGGTTGGGAGAAGCGCGGTTTCCAGATTTGGTGTTGATCGATGGCGGCAAAGGACAAATCAGCATGGCTCGCACGGTGTTCGTGGAGTTGGACTTGGATGTGTCGCGCTTGGTGGGTGTTGAAAAAGGCGAGGGCCGTAAAGTGGGTTTAGAGGAGTTGGTATTTGCCGACGAGCGACCCAAACTCAGCCTCAACGCAGATTCGGCAGCCCTTATGCTGGTGGCCCAAATTCGTGACGAGGCACACCGTTTTGCCATCACGGGTATGCGGGCGAAAAGAGCCAAGGTCCGAACGGGCGGCAGTTCTTTAGAGGATATCGCTGGCGTTGGTCCTAAGAAGCGAGCCAAGTTACTGCAACGTTTTGGCGGTGTGCGTGGTGTGGCGCACGCCAGCGTGCAAGACTTGTGTACCGTAGAAGGTATATCGCCCGAACTGGCGCAAGCGATTTACGCATCTCTTCGTTAGCTCAGTTGCCCATAGCCTCAGCGATACGTTGTGCAGTTAAATCGGGGTTCAGCAGGTGGGCAAATTCATAAACGAAGTTGCGTAAGTAAGCACTTTTCTTGAAGGCAACCCGAGCGGTATTGATACCAAACAACTTGCCTGCAGGCCTCACCACCAAATCCGTGTCGGAGGCATCTCGTACGGCCATCTCGGCTACGATGCCCACACCCAATCCCAAGCGCACATAGGTTTTGATCACGTCAGAGTCAATCGCTTCCAAAGCAATGCGTGGCGTTAAATGAGCCGCTGCGAAAGCTTTATCAATCCGCGTGCGACCTGTGAAAGACGGGTGGTAGGTGATGATGGGCTCATTCGCTAAGTCGGTAAGTTGCAGGTTTTCTACCCCTGCCAAAGGGTGGTCTTTAGGCAAAACCAGTACGTGCTCCCACTCGTAGCAAGGCAAAGTCACGAGGTCGGGGTAATCGATCAATGATTCAGTGGCAATACCTATTTCAGCGGTTTCATCCATCACCATTCGAGCCACCTGATCGGGCGCGCCTTGGTGCAGGCTGATATTGACCTTGGGATAGGTTTTGCGCAGTTGGGCGACTGGCACGGGCAACACATACCGCGCTTGTGTGTGCGTGGTGGCAATCGACAAGGTGCCAGAATCTTGCGTGCTGTATTGGTCGCCAATTCGCTTGAGGTTACTCACCTCCCGCAAAATAATCTCTATGCTTTTAAGCACATGGTGGCCTGGTTCGGTAATGCGCTTTAAGCGTTTGCCATGGCGACCAAATATTTCTATCCCCAACTCGTCTTCCAATTCCAAAATGGCTTTAGACACCCCAGGCTGAGACGTGTGCAGGGCTTTGGCCACCTCGGTCAAGTTGAGATTGCGTCTAACCGTCTCTTGTACAAATCGGAATTGGTGTAGGTTCATGGCTTTTTGGATATATCAAAAGCCTTTATTATGCCAATTTGCAGGGTTAAATGCTGTTTTTACCAACCCTCAATTGCTATTTGTGCCATTAAATCCAGCAACTCTGGATGCTCACCCACAGCGGGCAAAGGCTCGAATGCAACCAGGGGGTGCTGGTCAATCAGAGATTGCAGCATGTTGGGGAGATCTTCTCGCACATGTTTGCCAACGCCTAAAAACATGGGTACCACGCGGACTTGGTCACACCCCTCATCAACCAGTTGTTGCACAGCATCTTCCAAGCTGGGGCTGCTCAGTTCTAGGTAAGCACATGTCACACGAGCGCTAGGTAATTGCCGTTCAACCCGCAGCGCAACCGCTTGCATGGGGCGGTGCCAAAGCGGGTCTCTCGACCCATGGGCAAATAAAACAATGGCGCGCATCAGTGCCTCAACACCAGCCAGCTGAACGCAAGCAGGGAAATCAACATATAAATAATGCCCGGGGTGGCCGCTGCCAGCCAAGGCGCCCAAGCATTTAAATTGCCTATATGACCAAAGACATTGTTCATAAGGAAAAAACTGATACCAATCAAAATGCCCAAAAACACCACGCTGGTAATGGGTGTGCTGCGTAAATGCAGATAAGCAAATGGCAGTGCCAAAATGACCATGACCAGGCAGCTCAAAGGATAAAAAATCTTTTTCCAAAACTCAATTTCATAGCGCTGTGAGGATTGGTTGTTCGAGCTCAAATGTTGTATGTAACGAAACAAATCCAAGGTCGCCATGCGCTCGGGCTTGAGTAAGGCCACCGAGACCATTTCTTGGGTCATCTCGCTTGGCCATCGTAAGCTTGTTATTTGCTCGCGTTTGAGGGCTTGCATGCCGCTTTGTGCGGAGTTGAAGTGGTCAAGTGATATGTTGTGCAATAACCAAGCGTTGCCTGAGTCTTCAAAAAAGGCGTTTTCAGCTCGAATCATGGTGTTGAGACGGCCCTCAGCATCAAACTCAAAAATTCTGACTTGCTTCATCTCGGTTGCTGGATTGAGTGCCAACACATTCACCACGCTGTAACCCTTGCCTTGATTTTCTTTGAGCCATGCACCCGTGACACCTTGGGTGTAGGCAACCCCTAAATACCGTGTACGAAGGAGTTGAGCAAATCTGCTGCTCGGAGGGGAGAGGTAGTCGCCAATTAAAAAGGTCAGAACCACAAAAGCGAGGCCCAGACCGAGAAGGTTTTTTAAAGCCAACGTCGGGCCCATGCCGCTGGTCCGCATGATGGTGAACTCAGAACTTTGCGCAAATTGGGACATGACAAATATGGTGCCAATTAAAACCGTGATGGGCAGCAACTCATAAATATGCGCAGGCACCATTAACAGGACGTAAGCCAATGCATGTTCAAAAGCGTAACCAGCGCCAGGACCTTTGCCCATCCACTTCAATTCATCCGCCAGATCAAAGAAGAAAAACAATCCCACGAAACCCACTGTTGCAAAACTGACTTTACCCAGAACCTGGGTATAAATCATGCGTTGAAGGGTGTTCAAGCTGCACCCCTTTTGAAAGTCAAAATCTGGCGAATGAATTGCAGCAAGTTGAGTTGCTCACTGCGCCACCACAAACCTATCGATCCAAGAGCGGTGACAGGGGCATGCAAAATAAAAAGCATGCTGGGCATGCCCCACTGGCCAGACGCAACCGCATTGCGGCTGACGTTGATGAAGTTGTAATAAATGAAAAAAGTCAACATAGCCATCACCAAAGAACCGGTTCGCCCAGATCGGGGATTGACGTAGGGAATGGCCACGCCCAGCAAGACAAGGTTGAATGCGCCTATTGCCAAGCCAATGCGCCACGTCAATTCACCTAAATTGACAGGTACAGGTTTCTTGATCAGAACCCAAGGCATGGCTGACTGCGCTTCCAGTTCGCTCAATTCGAGAGGCGAATCACCCAGCTTGGCACCATGTTGTTTGAACTCAATCACCTTGATCTCATTTTTGAGAGGGTTGATTTCTATGCGCTGCCCCTGTTTGAGTACCAAGTAGCGGTCTTCACCTTTAATCTCCACTTTACCTGCTTGTGCACTGGTGATGGTTTGCAATCCTTTTTCTTGTGCGGCAATGAAAACATGTGTTCCTTCAACGTCAGAGAGGCTGTCTTTGTCAATGAAAAAGACGCGGTTTCCGCTGGAAGACTCTTGGAATTGACCAGGTTTGACGCGCTCGAGATCACCCCGTTTTTCATACCGCTCGCGCATTTCATGGGTTTGTGCATTGGTCCAAGGCCACACTACCAGTGCCAGCCCAGCGACCACCACCAACACGGGTGCAGCAAAAACCAGCGCTGGCCTAAGCAAGCCCGCTGAGCTTTTGCCACTGGACTGCCAAATCACCATCTCGCTGTCAACGTACATTCGTGACAAAGCTGCAACTGAAGCAATGTACAAAGACAGGGTGACGATGGTGTGCATATTGCCAAGCACGGTATACCCCAGTACCAAAGACACCTCAGCAGGGTCTATATTTCCGCGAGAAGCCTGTCCTAAAGTCCTAATGAGCAGCACTGTCATGACAATAGAGACCAAAACAACCAGAGTAGCCCAAAAATAGCGGGACAGCTCTGTGCGGAATGCGGAATGGAATAACATAAGCCTTAAATGTAAGGGCTGAATGATGAACTTTGAACTCCTCTCACTTTCTTGGGCCAAAGCTGCCACTTTTAAAACCGATGCTATGGTGGTCTTGGTGGCGGACGGTCAAAAACAGGAGCCGGGACTGCTCTCGACCATGCTAGACCAAGCGCAAAAAACAGGCGACTTCAGCTCGGCCGCCGGTCAATGCATGCTTTGGTGGAAGCCACCAGGTTTGTCAGCTCTTCGCTTGGTTCTCGTGGGTATTGGCAAAGGTCGAGCCCAAGATGTCCGTCAAGGTGTGGCAGCTGGGCTAGCCGCATTGAAAAAATCCAAATCCCAATCGGTCACGCTGCTGATGCAAGCTGCCCAAACCGAGCATTTGGTATTGGCGGCTCAAGCAGCGGCAGATGCCGCTTATGTCTACACCGCCACCAAACCCAGCGCCAAGGCCTTGAGTTTTAAAAAAATCATTTTGGGTGTTCCTCAAGCATCGTCACTGAAAGCACCATTTGAGTTAGCCAAAGCACAAATCGCTGGTGTCAGTTTGGCCCGCGAGTGGGGCAATCGTCCGGCAAACCATGCAACCCCTGATCATTTGGCGCAGGTAGCTAAACAAATTGCCAAGCATTCCAGAGTCTCATGTGAAGTGCTGGGCTTGAAGGAAGTCACCAAATTGGGCATGGGCTCATTTGCTGCAGTCGCTCAAGCTTCGGCCCAGCCGCTGCGCTTTATTATTCTTAAATACAAAGGTGCTGCCGACTCCCAAGCGCCTACCGTGCTGGTGGGTAAGGGAATCACTTTTGACACCGGCGGTATTTCCCTCAAGCCCGGTCCCGGCATGGACGAGATGAAGTTCGATATGTGTGGTGCAGCCAGTGTGTTGGGAACTTTTGAAGCTTTGGCGCAACTCCAGCCTGCCATCAATGTCGTTGGTTTGATTGCCGCCTGCGAAAACATGCCCGGTGGTAAGGCCTTAAAGCCAGGCGACGTCGTCACCAGCATGAGCGGCCAAACTATTGAAATTTTGAATACCGATGCCGAGGGGCGTTTGGTTTTGTGTGATGCCCTGACGTATGCCAAGCGATTCAAGCCAAGCGCAGTCATTGACATCGCCACTTTGACCGGTGCCTGCGTGATTGCACTTGGCCATTTGCGAAGCGGTTTGTATGCAAGCGATGAAAAATTGGCTGGCGCATTGCTTGCTGCCGGAGAGCGCACCTTAGATTTGTGCTGGCGCATGCCATTGGACGAAGAGTATGGCGAAGGTTTGAAATCCAATTTCGCCGATGTGGCCAATATCGCCGATCGGTCGGCGGGATCGGTCACAGCAGCTAAATTTTTGCAGCGCTTTGCCTCTGATTTTCCTTGGGCGCATTTGGACATAGCTGGTACAGCTTGGAAGAGCGGGGCCGCTAAGGGTGCAACCGGTCGTCCCGTGCCCGCGCTGTTGTCTTATTTGGTAAGCCAACAAGCCAAGGTGGTTAGACCTGCCCAACGTACTGTGACAGCTCGTAAGCGTTCAGCCAAGGCTTGATGAAGAATTTACCCAACCATGACTGAAGTGGCTTTTCATTTCAATGTGCCCGACAAGATGAACTACGTCTGTCGGCTGTTGCGAAAAGCCGCCCAAGCCAAAGCGCGTGTGGTGGTGACGGGTCCCCCTGACGAATTGAAAAACCTAGACGAAGCTTTGTGGACTTTTTCACCCCAGTCTTTTATCGCGCACTGCTGGTCTACAGATGACTTGACGAAAACCCAATTGAGCTTGGTCATTCTGCAGGAGGATGGAGCTGCTGTTATTGCGGCTACTATGCCTCACCATGAAGTGTTGCTCAATTTGGCGTCGTCTATGCCTCAAGGTTATGAGACCTTCGAGAGGGTCATTGAAGTGGTCGGTTTAAGTGAGGAAGATAAAACCCATGCCCGTGCACGATGGAAAACCTATTCCAAGCGCGGCTACACCTTGGTCAAGCACGATCTCAATGCTCACAGCGTCATCACATGAACCGCCCCGACATCATTAAATCCCCTGTACCCATGTTGACTGAAGTGGTGCAAGTTAACGGCAGTTTGCGCCCAGCGGTATTGCCTTGGGCGAACTTGCCTGTCGCGGGCAAAGACCTTGGCCTTCCACCGGACCTTCCCGATCAAGAGGTACTGGCGCAAAAAGTTATCGAAAGAGTAGAAAACCAATTGGCCCAATTGATTCCCGATTTATTGCGTCAATCGGTTGATGATGTGATTCGAGAATATTTAGGTGAAAGCCCCAAATTGCCTTGATTTTTTCTGCATGCTGGCCGCAAAGCTCTTGTTTTTAAGTTATCTTATGTGTTCATCACTTAACGGAGATCCCTCATGAAACTTAAATCAACTATTGCCTTGGCTTTAGGCGTTGTCGCTACTTTGAGCATGGCTCAAGAAGTCGTCAAAATTGGCCACGTTGCCCCACTCAGTGGTGCTATTGCCCACTTGGGCAAAGACAATGAATATGGTGCTCGTTTGGCGATTGAAGAACTCAACGCCAAAGGCGTGTCTATCGGTGGGAAAAAAGTCAAGTTTGAACTCGTGGCTGAAGACGATGCTGCCGATCCCAAGCAAGGTACTGCAGCTGCGCAAAAATTGGTCGACTCCAAAGTTAATGGGGTTGTCGGTCACCTCAATTCGGGTACATCTATTCCCGCTTCCAAAATTTACAGCGATGCAGGCATTCCCCAAATTTCGCCTTCATCGACCAACCCTAAGTTCACACGACAAGGTTACAAAACCACCTTCCGTGTGGTGGCCGATGATGTGCATCTAGGTGGCACCTTGGGCCGCTTTGCCATTGGTGAACTCAAAGCCAAGAATATTGCGGTGATCGATGACCGCACGGCCTATGGACAAGGTGTTGCGGATGAATTTGAAAAAGCTGCCAAAGCAGCCGGCGGTACTGTGGTGGGACGTGAGTTCACCACCGACAAATCCACAGACTTCACTGCTATCTTGACCACACTCAAAGGCAAAAAACCCGATGTGGTGTTCTTCGGTGGCATGGATGCGGTCGCTGGCCCCATGATCAAGCAGATGAAAGCGCTGGGTTTGAATGCCAAGTTTGTGGGTGGCGATGGTATTTGTACCAATGAAATCATCAAGCTCGGTGGCGATGCTGTGGGTGACAACCAAGTGTTTTGCGCTGAAGCGGGCGGTATTGATGAAAAATCCAGCGCTGCATTTAACGCGAAATTCAAGAAGCGTTTCAATGTTGACGTACAGATCTACGCACCTTATGTTTACGATGCTGTCAATGTGATGGTTGATGCGATGGTCAAAGCCAACTCATCCGATCCAGTCAAATACCTGCCAGTGTTGGCCAAAACTGCTGGCTACAAGGGTGTCACAGGCAATATTGCTTTTGACGAAAAAGGCGACATTAAAAATGGTGCTTTGACTTTGTTCACTTACAAGGCTGGCAAACGCGAGTTGATCAAGATCGTTCGTTAACACTGCTTGAGTTGAAGTTCCCAGTTTGTCTTTTGCCAAGCAATCACTTCTTGTTGCAAGAGATGTTGGGATTGGGGGAACCGTTGTGGCCACAGCGGTTCTACCCTTATTTCAAAACGGTTGGCTTGCTTGTCCGACAGGCGGAGTTGAAGTTTTTTATAGTCCGGTTCGCGCCTTGCATGGCAAATAATCACCGCTAATCGCAGACACATCAGTTGATAGGAAAACCCCTCATCACTGAAATCTGTTTCTAATTTTTTCAATTTTCCTTTGTGCCCAAGTACCAGCAAACTCAGTCTGTGCAACTCATGCAGCGCAAACCCTGGCGCATCGGTATTGTCCAAAATGTAGGCGCTGTGTTTGTGTGAATCAGTGTGCGATATTTGCGCTCCAATTTCGTGTAATTGGGCTGCCCAATCAAGCTTTTTCGATAGTCTGCTCCAGTCAAGATCGCTTTTTTTGGAGGCTTGTAATTGATGAAGAAAATAGCAGGCGACTTTGCTGACTCTTCTGGCTTGTTCGACGTCGGCTTGAAACTCTTTTTGTAATCCTAAAACGGTCACCGCACGCGTGTCTTTGGTATTGTCTTCACGTTCAATCAAGTCATACAGCAATCCATGACGCAAAGCGCCTGGAGTGACTTGTAACTCCTTAATTTGGAATAACTCTAAAACCGCGTACAAAATGGCCAAACCACCGCCTATGACAGCTCGACGGTCCTCCTTTAAACCCTCCATGCGCAAGTTGTCGACATGGCCTATGCGTATCAAGTGACGCTTCAACCATTCCAAGGACTCCAGTGTGATGGTTTTATCTGACCATCCAGCACCGCCCAAGACTTCGGCCACAGCACTGACCGTACCTGATGAACCAAAGGCTGTGTCCCATGCTTTGTGCGGAAATTTTTCTACAGCTTCTTCTAAAACTGCTTTGGCTGCTACTTCAGCCCTATGAAAAGCGGCTTGAGTCAGTTCACCTTGGGGAAAATACTTCAGACTGGAAGATACGCTCCCTAGTCGGTAGCTTTCAAGCAAAGAGGGATCCTGCCTGACACCCAAAATAAATTCGGTTGACCGCCCACCAATGTCTATGACCAAGCGACGCTCATCAGTTTGTGGCAAGAAGTGAGATACGCCTTGGTATATGAGCCTGGCTTCTTCTCTGCCCGAGACGACTTCGATGGGAAAGCCAAGTAACTCATGGGCTTTGTCTAAAAAAACATGTCTATTTTTGGCTTCTCTCAATGTCTGGGTGGCTACGGCTCTGACTTCATTGGGTTTGAACCCAGCCAGTCTCTCAGCAAACCGGGCCAAGCATTCCCAACCGCGTTCCATAGCCTCAATGTTGAGGTTTCGCTCTTCATCTAATCCGCTGCCTTGTCGCACAGCTTCCTTGATGTACTCAGATCTTTGTATCAGACCATGGCTGTAGCGACAAATCTCTAGACGAAAGCTATTCGACCCAAGGTCGACAGCAGCCAGCATGGTTCCGTTTTTCATTGTTCGATTGTGATGCGTAGAGTAAGTGACGCAAAATATGAATATATTTGTATTATCATTTTATTCGCCGAAGAGTCTATTGTGTGTCTAAAATATGACGAATAAATGACGAATAAAAGAGCTTTTTTAAATTTAGATATATTTAAGGTACTAAATAATTATTGTTTAATAAAAATAATAATATCTAAGAATCCATTATTTTTGTTTTTTTCATTTCTCGCTCAAGCTAGACACGATACTGTCATATTACTTTCCTAGAGTATCCATGAAAGTTTTTGTTAAGTTGTAAAACATTTTCTAGGAGAAAAAATGTCCCAAATGAAATCATGGCTTGTCGCTCTGGGTATTTCTGCAGTTTCAGTTGCATCATTTGCCACAGACATCACAGGCGCAGGTGCCACCTTTCCCTTCCCCATTTACAGTAAATGGGCAGAAGCATACAAAGAAAAAGCAAACGTTGGTGTCAACTACCAGTCAATCGGTTCTTCCGGTGGTATCAAGCAAATCAAGGCAAAAACTGTTGACTTTGGTGCAACCGATGCGCCTCTCAAAGGCGAAGAGCTCGAAAAAGAAGGCCTGATTCAGTTCCCAGCTGTCATTGGCGGTGTGGTGCCAATTGTGAACTTAGAGGGTGTTAAGCCCGGTGAAATTAAATTGACTGGTGACGTGCTGGCCAAGATCTTCATTGGAAGCATTTTCCATTGGCAAGACAAAGAGATCAAAGACCTTAACCCTGGTGTGAAATTGCCTAACGCTGAAATCACCGTGATTCACCGTGCTGACGGTTCCGGAACGACTTTCACCTTTACTGAATATTTGTCTAAGGTAAGCCCCACTTGGAAAGATAAAGTAGGTGCTGCTGCTGCTGTTAAGTGGCCTGCATTGAGTTCGGTCGGTGGCAAGGGTAACGAAGGTGTTGCCGCAAATGTGTCACGTATCAAAAATTCAATTGGCTATGTTGAGTACGCTTACGCCAAGAAAAACAAAATGTCGCACGTCAATTTGCGCAACAAAGATGGTCAGTATGTAGAGCCAGATGATCCGACTTTTTCTGCCGCAGCCGCTGGCGTTGACTGGTCTAAATATGCTGGTATGGCAGCGTCTCTTACAGATGCCGCTGGCGCTAAGTCTTGGCCCATTACGACAGCTACTTTCATTTTGATGTACAAAGAGCCCGCCAACAAAGCAGCTTCAGCTGAAGTTTTGAAGTTCTTTGACTTTGCATTCAAGGATGGCAAAAAAATGGCTATCGATTTAGATTACGTGCCAATGCCTGACTCAGCTACAGACTTCATTCGCAAGAGTGTTTGGACCACCATTAATTTGAAATAATTTTTAAGCTATGTCCCCAAGGCGATTTACCGCCTTGGGTATTTTTTATTTGTGGAGTATTTCTTTAATGAATACCAGTTCAGTCCAAGTTCCCGCTGTGTATACAAAAAAAATCAGAATGCAATACCTGCAAGACATTGGTTTTGAAAAACTGACCATGATCTTTGCTGCAACCACTTTGGTTGCTTTATTGGGAATTATTGTTTCGCTTTTTGTCAGTGCTTGGCCTGCACTTAAACAATTTGGTATTCCATTCTTTTATACGGTTGAATGGGACATCGTTAACTCTGAGTTTGGCGGCCTTATTGCTATTTTCGGAACAGTTGTTACTGCAACCATTGCAATTTTGCTTGCTGTTCCATTGAGTTTTGGCATTGCTGTTTTCTTGACAGAAACCTGTCCTATGCAACTTCGCAAACCGTTGGGTACTGCCGTTGAATTATTGGCTGCTGTGCCATCCATCATTTATGGCATGTTCGGTCTGTTTATTTTTGCCCCGTTATTTGCTGAATACATTCAACCTGCACTTGCCGCAACCTTCGGGCAAATACCCGTCATTGGTTATTTATTTACAGGCGCTTTTAACGGCATAGGTGTTTTGGCCGCAGGATTGATATTGGCTATGATGATTTTGCCTTTTATCGCTTCTGTGATGCGAGATGTTTTTGAAATTGTTCCACCCATATTGAAAGAGTCCGCCTACGGTTTGGGTTGTACAACATGGGAAGTTGTGACGCACATTGTTCTACCTTATACAAAGGGTGGAGTGGTCGGTGGCGTGATGCTGGGTCTGGGAAGAGCCTTGGGCGAAACCATGGCAGTTACCTTTGTTATTGGCAATGCCCACAAAATCTCAACCTCACTTTTTTCACCCGGTAACTCCATTGCTTCTACTTTGGCTAATGAATTTGGAGAAGCGGAGCCTGGCTTGCATTATTCCTCCTTGTTTGCTCTGGGTTTGGCTCTGTTTTTAATCACCTTCGTGGTGCTGTCTTTGGCCAAATGGATGTTGATCAGGGCTGAAAACAAAAAAGGCTTTAAGACATGAACTCAACTACATCTATTTCAGCCACTGATCAAGACGCACACCAAGGGGATGTGAGCAAGATGACCATACAAGAACCAATCAATATGTCCATATATGCCAAGCGTAAACGGACCAACTTAATAGGCTTGTTTTTATCCATGAGCGCCATGACTTTGGGTCTGGTTTTCTTGCTTTGGATTTTGTCTATTCTTTTCTTTAAAGGCTTTTCTGCATTCAGTTTGGATTTATTTTTAAATAAAACACCTGGTCCAGATTCAGTGAATGGCGGCCTGGGAAATGCCATTATTGGAAGTTTGATGATCGTGGTCTCTTGCACCTTGATCAGCACACCTATTGGTGTTATGGCCGGCATTTATTTGTCAGAGTACGGACAGAAAAGTAAATTCTCTGAAATCACTCGATTTTTAAACGACATCATGCTTTCGGCACCGTCAATTGTCATTGGCCTGTTTGTATATGCACTGGTTGTTGTGAATGCCAAGCATTTCTCTGGATGGGCGGGCACTTTGGCTCTAACACTCATTGCTATTCCCGTGGTGGTTAGAACCACTGAGAACATGCTGAGCTTGGTACCTGTGAGTTTGCGTGAAGCTGCTTTTGCGTTGGGTGCGCCAAAATGGAAAGTATCTCTCTCGATTGTTTTGAAGGCGGCCAGAAGCGGTGTGATGACTGGCGTCCTTCTTGCACTTGCACGCGTTAGCGGAGAAACGGCACCCCTATTATTTACCGCACTCAATAATCCATTTTTCTCTCTTGATATGAACGCACCCATGGCGAATTTACCAGTGGTTATTTTCCAATTCGCTATGAGTCCTTATCAAAATTGGGTGGACTTGGCTTGGGGTGGCGCACTGCTTATTACCTTGTCTGTTTTAGGGCTAAATATTTTTGCGCGTTCGTATTTCAAAGAAAAAATTTCCGTTTAACCCCCTTTCAAAATTTTCAATCAAACATTGAATCAAAGCTGAATATGCAAACAACACTTTCTCCTGAAGTAATTTCCCAAAATGTTTTGGAAATTCGCAATTTGAATTTTTATTACGGATCATTTCATAGTCTAAAAAATATCAATTTAGACATCAAAGAAAATACTGTTACAGCGTTTATTGGCCCCTCTGGTTGTGGCAAGTCCACTTTGCTGCGTACTTTGAACCGTATGTATGACTTGTACCCCGGTCAAAGAGCCGAGGGTGAAATCATGTTCAAAGGCGAAAATATTTTGAATCCTAAGCAAGATTTAAATTTGCTCAGGGCTCGCGTAGGCATGGTTTTTCAAAAGCCGACGCCCTTTCCCATGTCAATTTATGACAATATTGCTTTTGGTGTTCGTTTGTATGAAGACTTGTCGCGTTCTGAAATGGACGAGAGGGTTGAATGGGCTTTGCAAAAAGCAGCCATCTGGACAGAAGTTAAAGACAAATTAGGGCAGAGCGGTTTGTCGCTTTCTGGTGGACAACAGCAAAGACTTTGTATCGCCAGAGGCATTGCGGTAAAGCCAGC
>Ga0114962_10001713_pt1 | contig 18732 bp, 18 predicted proteins | sample C_130820_MF_Meta_FD_87017 | JGI IMG/M metagenome (GOLD analysis project Ga0114962, IMG submission 87017) | Freshwater microbial communities from Lake Croche, Canada to study carbon cycling - C_130820_MF_MetaG | ecosystem: Environmental > Aquatic > Freshwater > Lake | place: Lake Croche, Canada...
CAAAACAAGGTGGTGTTCGAATTCCAAAAGGAATTAAAATTGATTACGACACTAAAAACAACAACTATTTATTCAATTCTATTGGTAATCAGCCAACTATATATTTAGACAGTATTCATCTAGGAGGAATTTCTCAATCAAATTTTTTAGGGAAAACCTCTGGATTAGTTAGTTTAAAAGGTATGTTTGACTTTGAAGCTAATCTAGAAGTACACGAATTATCCGGTACTTTAGCGCATTTATCGTTTAAAAACTATAACTATTCTAATATTTCACTCGATAAGTTGTCTTATGTTGCAAATACAATAGCAGGTAAATTCGACATACAAGATGAAAACGCTCGAATTTCTTACGATGGCATCATTGAATTGAATACCCTAGATCATTATGATTTATCCGCAAATATAGCTTATGCAGCATTAGATAAACTACACTTAACTAATCGTACCAATACCATAATAGCTGGGGACATTGAGCTAGATGTTAGTGGTAACAACTTAAACAATTATGCAGGAGAGATAAAACTGAATAATATAAAGTATCAAGAATTAAATAAGCAAGCTTCTGTCGACTACTTTAAAATTCTACTAAAACGCTCTAAAAAGGAGGATGATTTACAAATAAACTCTTCTGTTTGCGATGTTGATATGCATGGGAATTTAGAAATGACCAGTATATTCACTGAAATAAATAATCGATTGAGTGAGGTTTTGCCTGCATTGATAAAACCTCGAAAATCCTTACTAAGAAATAATGATTGGAATTATAACATAGAGCTAAAAAATGCCGATGAAATTATCGATTTATTTGCTCCGCAAATTAAAATTGCAAAAGGCAGTCGGATTAAAGGTGATATTTCAAAAGACGAAATTATTGTCAAAGTAAAAGCACCTTATTTTAGTATAGGAGACTTAAAAATCAAAAACTTATCCTCCAAAAGTGTTATTATAAATAAAAAAGTAGAAACTGAAATTGAAGCAGAGCAATTAAATTATACCGATTCAATTCAGTTAGAAAATATTTCACTTAAAACTACTGGAAACGACAATGTCTTACAATCAGAACTAACGTGGAAATTACCTAATCAAAAAGAATCCAACATCCAATGGAATACAACTTGCAACCCAGGAAAATCTTTTAGTTTTCACATTCTACCTTCTTATTTTCATATTGATAAAAATAAATGGACATTAGACCAGTCGTGTGATTTACAAGTAGCTCCGCAATTCATAGAAATGCGTAACTTCCTAATTAAACATCGTGAAGAAACGATTTCCTTTGAAGGTAGACTCTCCAACAAAAGTGAAGATGTTGCTCAAATACAAATCAATGGATTAGAATTAATAAATGTGAGTAACATTTTTCAACTTCCAACAAAATTAAAAGGACAGTTGAATGCCGATACAAGAATCAGCACGCCATTTACAGATCTTAAAATTGCAGGAAGTTCAAAAATCAAAAATTTATACGTTAACAAGGAAGAAATTGGTGACATTGCACTTTCGGGTTATTGGGAAGACGAGTGGAAAAGTATTTTTGTAAAAGGAGATTTAGCATATCGATCCAATCCTACATTCAATTTCAGCGGACGCTATTTCCCATTACGTAATCAAAATAATTTAAATTTCAATTTAGATTTTAATTATACAGACATTCAATTTATTAACGCTTTTTTAGATCCTCAAGTAATTTCAAATATAGAAGGCAAAATAAAGGGAAATATTTTTGTTGGAGGAACTTTTGATACGCCAAAATTACAAGGAGAAGTTGAATTAGTAAATGGTCGAACAAAAATTGAAATGTTTGGTATAAACCTTGCAGCGAAAGGTAAAATATTAGTGGATGAAGATGGGTTTTACGTCAATAATATGCCCGTCAAGGATGAGGAAGGTAACAACGGTTCTGTAATCGCCACAGTGTATCATAAAAACTTTGAAGATTGGACATTTGACGTTAACCTAAATATCGAAGAAGATATTACATCAATACCAGGAATGGTTTTGCCCGTAGATCATTTCCTCGTGATGAATACAAAATTTAAAGAAGAAGATATTTTCTATGGTAAAGGCTATGCTACTGGTACAATTAACATGAGTGGGAAACCAGATGATATTGCTTTTAATGTAGATTTAAAGACAGAGACAGGATCTACGATTAATTTCCCGATGTATGGAGAGGGAGATATTGAAGAAGGTAAATTTATTCGTTTCAAACAAAAGAATGAAGTCAAAAAAGATAAAAAACCTAAAATTGATTACTCCGGCGTTACCTTAGATTTAAAATTCAAAGTCACCCCAGAAGCAAAACTTAAACTAATTTTCAATGAAAAATTAGGAGATGAAATCACTGCTTTTGGAGGAGGAGATATAAATATAAATATGGATCGTTCTGAAAATGTAACCATGGACGGAACCTACACGATTCTTAATTCTAATTCCAATCAAAGCACCTATAATTTTGTCCTTGGTCCATTAAAACAAAACTTTACCATACAAGAAGGAGGAACCATCAGCTGGACAAAAGACCCTTATTTTGCGGAATTAAAATTAACAACTGTAAGTTCTGTATTTACAACATTAAAAGATATTTTACCGATTGATAATTCAAACGCAAAATCAATTCAAGAAGTACGCTGTAAACTGAAATTAAGTGAAACAGTAATGAAACCTAAAATTGATTTCGAAATTGAACTTGGAAATGCTGGGACCGGTGTTAATGAAGACTCTAAAGCCGCAATTACACGAATTAATGACAGTAAAGAAGAATTAAACAAACAATTCTTTTCCCTATTACTTTGGAAAAAATTCCAACCATTACTGTCTAGTAGTAATAATGTTGGTTCCAATGCAGTTGCTGATTTAGTAACAAATCAAATAAATAGTATTCTAAATGATTTATCTAAAAATTACAAAATCAATTTGAGTTATAATACAGCTACCGATAAGGTTTCACCTACCGACAACACAACGACTGGTAGTTCTACAATTAAAGTTGGACTATCTAAAGAATATGGTGATTGGATGATTTCTTCTCAATTTGGAAGTAATACAAATGCAAATAAAAGCCTTCTTATCAGTAATGTAAAAATAGAATATAAACTCGACGACAAAGGAAATCTCCGATTGAGTACTTTCAACGAATCCAACGATATTAACTTATATAATCAATTAACAACCTATACTACGCAAGGTGTTGGAATAAACTACCAAGAAGAATTTACTTCCGTCGATGAATTTATTTCATTACAACGTTTTTTAAACATTTTTAGACCAAAAAACGAACGAAGAATTATTAAACGAAACAAAAAAAATAGAAAACCTATTCCTGTAAACATCTTACTCATTGGTAAAGATAGTTTGACAGTAAATAAATAAAGTCATTATGCAAAAAGTACTTATTGCAAATCGTGGAGAGATTGCTAGACGTGTAATTCGAACCCTAAAAAAAATGGGAATTAAAACCGTAGCCATTTATTCAGATGCAGATAGAAACGCACTGCATGTGCGTGAGGCGGATGAAGCAGTTTACGTTGGTGCATCCCCATCGAATGAAAGCTACCTAAAGCAAGATGTGATTTTAGAATATTGTAAAACTTTAGGTGTTGATGGAATTCATCCTGGATATGGTTTTTTATCTGAAAATGCAGAATTTGCGACAAAAGTAAATGATGCTGGCATTACCTTTATTGGCCCTACTCCTGCTTCCATGCAAGTGATGGGGGATAAATTAGAAGCCAAACAAGCAGTAAAAAAATTCAATGTTCCATTAGTACCAGGAGTAGATAGAGCGATAGTAGATGTTAAAGAAGCAAAAGAAATCGCGTTACAAGTTGGATTTCCGATCTTGATTAAAGCATCTGCAGGTGGCGGAGGTAAAGGAATGCGACTTGTGGAAAATATCGAAAGTTTAGAAGAACAGATGCGCATGGCGCAAAGTGAAGCACGTTCTTCCTTTGGTAACGATGAAGTTTTTATTGAAAAATTCGTCAGTAAACCTCGACATATTGAAATACAAGTATTTGGAGATACGCTCGGAAATTATGTTTACCTTTTTGAACGTGAATGTAGTATACAAAGAAGACATCAAAAAGTCATTGAAGAAGCACCAAGTTCAGTTTTGAGTACTGAGTTACGCGCGAAGATGGGAGAAGCAGCAATTGCAGTTTGTAAATCGTGTAATTATGTTGGAGCCGGTACGGTTGAATTTTTGCTAGACGCAAATTTAGATTTCTTCTTCTTAGAAATGAATACGCGCCTACAAGTAGAACACCCTGTTACAGAAGAAATTACAGGCTTAGATTTAGTAGAATGGCAAATACGTGTAGCGCGCGGAGAAAGACTTCCGAAACTTCAAAATGAATTAACAATTCATGGACATGCAATCGAAATTCGCTTATATGCAGAAGATACATTTAACGGTTTCACACCTGACATTGGAACACTTAATCGTTACAGAATACCAAGTGGAAAAAACATTCGGGTGGATGATTCTTTTGAAGAAGGGATGGAAATACCTATCTATTACGATCCAATGTTAGCGAAATTAGTGGTTTGGGATGAAACACGCGAAAAAGCAATTGCGCGTATGATTTTTGCCATTGATAACTACCAAGTTTCTGGCGTAAAAACAAACTTAGATTTCTGTAAATATGTGCTTAAACACAAAGCCTTTACTTCTGGAGATTTTGACACTAATTTTATCAAACATTATTTTGAAACTCCGGAATTAGTAAATACAGCAATGCTAGAAGAAAAAAAGGCACTAGAATCTGCTGTTGAAATACTTTGGAAAGATCTAAAAGAAAAAAATGAACGCGAATTTATTTCCAAACCAATTCATGGCGCATGGAAATTGATGGTTAAATAATGAGTGACGAAAGAGGCGAGTGACGAGTGACGGAAATGTTACGAAAGTGAAGAGTAAAGTAGCTAAGATTAGAGAAAAAAGTTTACGAATTATAAATTATAAAATATAGATTATGTTAAAAATTGACATGCATTCGCATATTATACCTAAAAACCTACCAGATTGGCATGGAAAATTTGGGTATGGAGATTTTATTTATTTGAAGCATAACGAAGACAAAACAGCGGATATGATGCAGGGCGGTCGTTTTTTTCGTCGCATTGAAGAGAATTGCTGGGATGAAAACTTTAGAATGAATGAATACCAAGATTTTGCAACGACGGTTCAAGTTGTATGTACCATTCCTGTATTATTTTCCTATTGGGCAAAACCAAAAGATTGTTTAGAATCCTCCCTATTTCTAAATGATCATATAGCAGATCTAGTTGCACGTTACCCTAAGAATTACATTGGTTTAGGAACAATTCCAATGCAGGATGTTGACACTGCTATCCAAGAATTAAGACGTTGTAAGGAAATTGGATTGGTAGGGGTACAAATTGGAAGTAACATCAATGACAAAAATTTAGGAGAACCAGAATTCTATCCTATTTTTGAAGCTATGGCCGAACTGGATATGGCAGTGATGATTCATCCTTGGCAAATGATGGGGGAAGATAGTATGAAAAAATACTGGTTACCTTGGTTAGTTGGTATGCCAGCTGAAACTTCGCGCGCTGCTTGCTCCATGATATTTAGTGGTTTATTGGAAAAACTGCCAAACTTACGTGTATGTTTTTCGCATGCTGGAGGTTCATTTTTACCTACATTAGGACGTGTTGAACATGGATTTAACTGTAGGCCAGACCTAGTTGCTATCGACAATCCAATAAATCCACGTGAATACGTAGGGAAGTTCTGGGTGGATAGTATCACACACGACATCGATTTATTGAAATACATTCTGAAGATGCAAGGAAGTAAAAAAGTATGTTTTGGTACGGATTACCCATTTCCATTGGGAGATTTAGAAATTGGAAAATTTATTGAGGATAGTGATTTATCGAAAGCTATACTAGAAGATATCTTTCATCAATCCACGTTAGAATGGTTGAAATTGGATAAAAAGATGTTTGTATAATATTCACTAGCAAAATCTTGAAACTTTTTTTAATTTCAAACGTTCAAGTAATAAACTAAAAATAAAATAAATGAGAAAATTAATTTTAACAATTGCAGTTTTAGTTATTTCACTAACTAGTTTCAATTCAAATGCTCAGGCTGTAAAAAAAGGAGATGTTTTAGTAGACACCTATTATGGTATTGTCAATTTGTTTAACTTAGCTTTTAAAGGAACGTTAGGTTCAGGAGCTTCTAATGCATCAACATCCTCTATAGATCACTTGGGTGTCCGAGGTGAATATATGTTAATTGACAAATTTGGAGTTGGATTGGATTTGGATTTCAACAAAGTGAGTGTATCCTACTCAACAACTACTACTGAAAACTTAAATACTGTAGTATATTCGTACAATATTGGTTCACAAAACATTCGTAGTTCAGCTACATTTAACTACCACTTTGCAGACAGTGATAAATTAGATGCATATTTAGGATTAGGAGCTGGGTACAATTATCGCTCTTATACATCCTCTTCTACACAGGCTGGATATTCGTATACAGCATCTGGAGCAATTACTCCAATCGCATTTAAATTAGCTTTAGGAATGCGCTATTTCTTCACCGATAATTTAGGAGCAAATTTTGCAATGGGTTTTGGTCAAGGTGGATTAGTAAACGGTGGATTATCGTTTAAATTCTAATTTAGAATAATATTTTGTAAAGACTGTCTATTCGGCAGTCTTTTTTTTGACCAAAATTTACAGAAATTACCCTTTGTAAATTAGGTAAATAGCACAATTCAATAAAACTATTAATATCCTCTTGTGTCTCCTGCTTTGAAAGGAACAGGAGAAGTTCCTGAAGTATCTGCGCTATTTGGATATCTTGTCCCTGGCAATTTATCACCAACTTTATTTACATCTTTATACGCTTCTTTCTTTTTTGTTTCAATCGACTTTGTGCTTGACGTTGATTTTTTAGCGTTAGCGCATGAAGTAAAAACGATAAGTAATCCTAATGCAATTATCTGTTTCATATTATTCTGAAAATAAAGAGTCCACAAATTCTTCTCTGTGAAACAATTGTAAATCATTCATTCCTTCTCCCACGCCAATGTATTTCACTGGAATTTTCATTTGATCAGAAATACCAATCACTACACCACCTTTTGCAGTTCCATCTAATTTTGTTACCGCCAATGCTGTAATATCTGTTGCTAAGGAAAATTGTTTTGCTTGTTCGAATGCATTTTGTCCTGTAGACCCATCCAACACCAACAACACTTCGTGTGGTGCATTTGGGATGATTTTATCCATTACACGACGAATTTTAGACAACTCATTCATTAAGTTTACCTTATTATGTAAACGTCCGGCAGTATCAATAATGACAACATCTGCACCTTGTGCTTTCGCAGAGGATAGTGCATCAAAAGCAACAGAAGCTGGATCAGCGCCCATCCCTTGTTGTATTATTGGAACTCCTACGCGTTCCGACCAAATGATTAATTGATCCACCGCTGCAGCACGGAAAGTATCCGCCGCACCAAGCACCACTTTTTTACCTTCTGACTTAAAATGATGCGCCAATTTACCAATCGTGGTTGTTTTTCCAACGCCATTTACACCAACTACCATGATTACATATGGTAGTCCGTTAGTATCTGGAAATTTAAACTCCCCTGGATTATGTGTATTATTTTCTTCTAATAAAGAGGAGATTTCTTCTTTTAAAACACGATTTAATTCCGAAGTATTAAGGTATTTATCTCGTGCTATACGTGCTTCGATACGTTCAATTACTTTTAAAGTAGTTTCTACTCCTACATCAGAAGTGATTAAAATTTCTTCTAAATTATCTAGCACCTCATCATCTACGGTGGACTTACCAACGATTGTGCGTGCAATTTTAGAGAAAAAACTTTGTTTTGTTTTTTCTAACCCTTTATTGAGCGTTTCTTTTTTTTCTTTGGAAAATAATCCGAAAAATGCCATAGTATTAAAAATAGAAAAAGCCCCCTTAGGTAAGAGAGCTAATCATTAATTTTTTTTTAGTTGCGAATTAGTTTTTTGCAAACCATTCTTTCACTTTATCATTGTGAACGATTTCTTCTTTGAAAGTAAATGCACCTGATTTTTCAGATTTTACCATTTTAATTACTTTCGTATGCTCTTTTCCTCCTCCTTTTTGTAAGGATGCTACTACTTTCTTTGCCATGTCAGACTATTATTTAATTTCTTTATGAACAGTATATTTACGCAAGATCGGATTGTATTTTCTGATCTCTAATCTCTCTGGAGTATTTTTACGATTTTTAGTCGTGATGTAACGAGATGTTCCAGCAACACCTGTAGCTTTATGCTCTGTACATTCTAGAATAACTTGGATTCTATTACCTTTTGCTTTCTTTGCCATTTTTTTTACTTTTTATTCTGCCATTTCACAATGGGTCGAAGTAGTTTTATTTTAGATATCCTTTTTCACGAGCTTCTTTTACAACCTCCGTGATCCCTTTTTTGTTAATTGTTCTCAACGCTGAAGTTGAAATTTTCAATGTTACAAATTTGTCCTCTTCTGGAAGAAAGAACTTTTTCGTAACTAAGTTCGGGAAAAACTTACGTTTTGTTTTTCTGTTTGAGTGAGAAACATTGTTCCCAACCATTACTGACTTACCTGTTAATTGACAAACTCGTGACATCTTATATATATTTAACTAAAAATCTAAAGCGGGTGCAAAGAAAGTTATAATTTTCTAAACACACAAATAATTTAACTGTTTTTTAACTTCTTTTTGTTGATAACACGTTTCGAAGCATATTCAGAGATGCAAATATAGTCATTTGTATGTTTCTTTCACGATTATCTCCTAAATTTATTTTTTTCGTGACACATTCTCCTTCTAAAGCTACTGCCATCCAAACTGTTCCGACCGGTTTATCTGGCGTGCCTCCATCTGGTCCAGCTACTCCGGAGATCGAAATACAGTAATCTACCCCTAATTTTTCCCTACCACCTATTGCCATTTCTCGAACCGTTTCTTCACTTACAGCACCAAATTTTTCTAAGGTCTCTGGATTCACTCCAGCTAATTTTGTTTTCAGTTCATAGGAATACGTCGTTAAACTTCCTTGAAAATATGCACTTGAACCTGCCACAGTTACAATTGCGTTAGCAACACCCCCTCCGGTACAACTCTCAACTGTACCTACATTTTTACCTGCTTGAAGTAATTGTCTTCCTACCACTTCCGACAAAGTATCATTTTCGTAACCAAAGACATGTTGCGGAAGTTTTTCTTCGATTTCTCGGAAGAAATGTTCGATTAAAGGCGCATCTACTTCACCTATATAGGAAGAAATACGCAGTTTAACTAAACCAGGCGATGGTAAATACGCTAAACCTAACCCTTTTTCACGAATACGACTTTCCCAATCAGCCATCGTTTCCGCTAAAAAAGACTCTCCTATCCCAGTTGTTAAAATGGTTTTATGGTACAAAGCTTTTGTCTGAAACTGTTTTTGAATCTTTTCCAATAAGTAATCCTTCATTAAACCTTTCATCTCATAGGGAACTCCTGGAAGACTTACAAGTACCGAACCATTTTTTTCAAACCACATTCCAGAAGCAGTTCCATGATTGTTTGGGATAATGGTACATGCTTTTGGTAAAGCTGCTTGCATGGTGTTCACTTCCAACATCTCGCGACCACGTAAACTAAAATATGCTTCAATTTTACCTAGTACTGTTGGATCTATAACTAATTCCGTATTAAAATAGTCTGCTAATGTATGTTTGGTTATATCGTCCTTTGTAGGCCCTAAACCTCCTGTTATAATAACTAACTGCGAACGATTTAATGCTTGATCAACAGTAAACAAAATATCTTTTTTATCATCGGAAATTGTTGTGCACCATTTTACCTGAATACCTTGTAATGCTAATTCGCTTCCTAACCAAGAAGCATTTGTGTTTATTGTTTGTCCTATTAGCAATTCATCGCCAATCGATATAAGTTCAGCTACCATACGTTATATTATAAACTAATTTTCTATAAATTTATCGTAAGTTTGAATACCAAATCTGAATTCATGAAAAAAAATATTTTATCCATTGTACTCGTTGGAACTTTTGTCGCAACTGCAATTTCTACATTAAGTTCATTCACTATTAAACCTAAAACAATTGTACTAAACCCATTACTTTCCAAAGAAGAAATAATACAAGGTTTAAAAGACGCATTAAACATTAGCATAGAAAATTCTGTAAAACAAAGTTCGGCTTTGGACGGTTTTTGGAAGAATTCGCTCATCAAGTTACCATTTCCTGAGGATGCTAAAAAGGTAAAAGATGCAGCTATCAAATTAAAAATGAAAAGTCAAGTTGACCGTTTCGAAATGACCTTAAATCGTGCAGCAGAAGAAGCAACCAAAAAAGCGCTCCCAATCTTTTTAAACGCAATAAAAAACATGCAAATTTCAGATGGACTTGCAATTTTGAATGGTGGAAATGGCTCTGCAACACGCTTTTTACAAAACAACACTACCAAAGAACTCCAAACAGCATTTAGACCAGAAGTAGACAAAGCAATACAAACCGTTGAACTAACCAAATATTGGGATCCACTTGCTACAAATTATAACAAAGTAAATGTATTCACAGGTGGAAAAAGCATCAATCCAGATTTAAATGCATATGTTACGGAACGTGCAATTTCTGGGTTATTTAAATTGGTGGAAATCGAGGAAAATAAAATACGTAAAGACCCTGCAACTGCAGTTAAAAACGTTACAACAATTGCGACATCCACAGTTACAAAAGTTTTTGGGAGTATTTTGAAAGGTGGGAAGTAAAAAAACTTCTAAATCACCCCTTCGGATTTGCAAACAAATTCACATCCTGTTCGGTAATCATATCACCTGCAAGAATCACCAATCGTTCAATCACATTGCGTAGTTCTCGGATATTTCCTGTCCAATTAATGGTTGAAAGGGCTTGAATTGCTTTTTCATCTAAGGATTTTCTTGCAATGCCATGGTCCTTACATACTACGGTCAAAAAGTGTTCTGCTAGTAACGGAATATCTTCGCGACGGTCATTTAGGGCTGGAACGTGTATCAAGATAATAGCAATACGGTGGAATAAATCTTCTCTAAATCTACCTTCTTCGATTTCTTTGCGTAAATCCTTATTGGTTGCTGCAATTACCCGACAATCAATTTTCGTATCTTTCTCACTTCCGACACGTTGTATCACATTTTCTTGTAAGGCACGTAATACTTTCGCTTGGGCAGCGAGACTCATATCCCCTATTTCATCGAGGAAGATTGTTCCTCCTTGCGCTAATTCAAACTTCCCTTTTTTATCTTTTACCGCAGAAGTAAAGGCTCCTTTTTCGTGACCAAACAATTCACTTTCGATCAATTCGGATGGAATTGCTGCGCAATTTACCTCAATAAACGGCATTTTTACGCGATTCGAAAGTTCGTGAAGCGATCGAGCCACTAACTCCTTCCCTGTTCCATTACCACCCGTAATTAATACACGTGCATCGGAGGGAGCCACTTTCTCAATCATTTCTTTGATACGACGTATACCTTCCGATTCTCCTATGATTGTAGAACCTTTGATCTTTTTAATAGTCGATTTCAAAACTATCGTTTGTTCTACCAAGGAAACACGTTCTTTCGCATTGCGAAGTGTCACCAAAATCCGGTTTAAATCGAGTGGTTTCTCAATAAAATCAAATGCTCCTTTCCGTATCGCTTCTACAGCCGTTTCGATTGTTCCGTGTCCACTAATCATGATAAAAGGCGTGTCGTTTTCGGTATTTTTGATTGCTTCTAACACTTCCATACCATCGAGCACAGGCATTTTAATATCGCAAAAAACAAGTTCGTACTGATTTGCTTTTAATAAATCTAGTCCTTCTTGACCGTTTTCTGCTTCGAAGACCTGGTATTCTTCGAACTCTAGAATTTCACGAAGGGCACGACGAATACTGCGTTCGTCATCTATGATTAGGATTTTTTTCATCTTCTTGTATTACGACAATCGTTTTTGGACATATTCGGATATTTTTACATAAAAATCGAATGGTTGCATGGTACGCCAATCTTCCTCTTCTAATTCACCTCCCATAACGAAATAACTATCTATGTGAATTTTCTCAAATTCTTTGATGACGTGTTCGTGAAAATTAACTAGGGCTATCCAGCCATCTTCTACCTCATCAAACCATTCTTCGTAATAACAATCGTCGGAATAATGAAAATTTAGAACGTTTTCCCCAATAAGGATAAACTTATTTATTCCATGTTCCATAATTGGCTCAATGATATCGCGTTTCAATGTCATTATATCATTTTCAATCGCATCATTCCATTCACCAATCATTTCAATGACTGCAAAAGATTCATCGTAATCTACATATAAGATTTTAATAAACATTGTTGGAGAACCAATGGAGTCCCACTGCGGGTGAATGTAAAAATTGTAAATTTGATCCGTATAAGTAAACTCACTATAATCCCTTCCATAAAAAGGAGATGCTACATCTTCCGAGGCAATGTAAAAATCTCTCCACAAATAAAAGGGTTCGATGGCGTGCATATCGTTTATTTTTCTAACTAAATTTACAAAGTAAAATTCGTAATTAATATTGATAAATCTAACCTCAATGCGATTAATTCCACTAAGTCTTCTCATACTATTTTCAATTGCTTTATTAACTTCCTGCGCGGACGAAAAAAAGAAGCTCAGTTTGCGCGAAAAATTCTCAGTATATTCTAATCAAAATCAAGAAGTTATTTTTTCCGGAAAAGTATATTTGAATACTATTTTAGAAAATGCAGACTATCAACACATACCCAAAATAAATACACTTATTTCTTCCGAATTAAAAGCATTTAATCAAAGTATTTATATCGATTCAGGTATTTATTTTTCTGTGGAAGGGCTATTAAATAAAGCAGGTATCCCTTCCGTTTTCAATGTATTTGCGTATATAAAAAACAAGGAGTCTATGCAGAAAAAAATTGCATCGCTTGGTTTATTATTGGAACACACTAACAATTTAGATTATGCCATCGGTCCAAACTATAGCATTGGAATACAAGATGACATACTCATTATACATTATCAAAATCATGGTGAAAATTACGTACACTATTTCCATAAGCTTTTCAAACAATTAAACAAGGATGAAGGTACACGCACAGAATTATTAAAACACGATAACAAACAAGCAATTCAGATTACAACACACCTGGAGCACCTATACCAGCTTTACGCTAAAAACATCACTATTCGTTTAGACGATCTCAAACAGAAAGAAATCGAATCACTCCTTAAAGATGCAAAGTTAACTTCTACTCTAACCTTTGAATCCGGAGGTATAAGTATAAATACAAAACATCATTTTTCGAAAGCATTAAAAAATCGTTTGTTTTTTGAAAAATCTAAAGCAAATAGCCTTTCTACTTTGTCAACTGGAAAAGCAACATTAGGCATATCGATGCATTTTAATCCACTAAAAATTCAAACTTTAGTAGAGGATTTCATTCCTGATTTGTTCGAACAAATTGGTGAAATCCATGGTAATATTGCTTTAGGTATGATGGCTTTGGGAAATAAACCCGTTACTAATTTATTCGGAGGAAAACTAGCACTTGTATATTTTGGGGAAAGTGATAGTCAAAGTTTTCATGTAACGCTAGGAGATGCTGGAAAATCAATTTCCAATCTTACACAGACATTTTTCGCTACTAATCCTCTCTACCATTTAAAAATAAATGAAAAGGAAATTGTTGGTATTGGTAAAAATTATGTTTCTAAGCACCAAGAATTACTAATCCCTAGCTTTGCCAAAGATTTTGGAATACATGGCATTGATTTTTTCATGGATCTGAATGACTACAACGCGAGACAACGAGCACTAGTTGATACATATCCATTTTTAGAAGCAATTTCTTGGATCAAAATTTCTGTAAATAATGAAGGTTCAATGATTTGTATTCAAGGAAAAGATACTAAAATTGGTATCTTGAAACAAGTTTCGGATGTATATATTGGGAAAATAAGAGATGCTGTTTCCACATTTTCTCATTAAAAGATACTAACTAATAGAATTAGTTTCTAAAGTCTTTTATACCTTTGTATTACGCAATGTATTAAAATTTAAAAATACATACAACAACGATGTTATTATGAGTAAAACGCTTCTTATTTTTTTATTTTTTCCTATCTTAAGTTTTACGCAAGTAAACCAAACGATCGACCCAAACATAAGCCAACTTATTAATTACAAAACAATTACATCCAAAAACTTCATAAAATTAGGTTGGAAATCAAACACGATATCCTTATTTATTTGGGATGGTTCCAATGAAGACAATGATATCATCACGATTTATTATGACAATCAACCGATTTTGGAAAATTTTGTGATTAAAAACAAGAAAACGTTGATTGAACTTCCCTTTTCCGAAGTGGAAAGTGCTAAATTAAAGTTCGCCGCAATTTCTACTGGTAGCGAAGGAAAAAATACAGTAAATATTATTTTTATTGACGATAATGTTATCACTCCTTTCGTGTCTGTTCTGGACAAAAACGAATCAATTGTAATCAATATCAACAAAAAATAAGCGTAACACCCTTTTGTATTACGCTTATTTTTAAAATACTAAATCTATTACTTACTTTCTTTCAGTACCATATCTATGGTAATGGCACTTGCTAGTATTGCAATTTTATTTTTGGGATTAGCATAGATTGTATCTATATGTACGTTGTATTTATCTGCACTTGTGAAAATTTCTTTCATCGCGCCTGCCCATTTTTTAGAGATACTACCGATTTGGTTGTTTAAAGCATCGAAAATAGTAAAATTCCATGCCTTCCAATCTCCTGAAATTTCAGCGATTAATTGTTCTGACTGATCATAAATTTTAAAAGTAGGTTTAAATAATTTAAACTTTTGTTTTATGATTCCAATAAGTTCTCCATTCCCATCTTTTATTTCAATTTTAGAAAGAAAAAATGTCCAACCACGTGTAATAGATGCTTCTAACTGGTCTTGACCATTCCGAATTTCTAAAAGGAATGGCAACATTGGTTTTTTCAAAAATAAACGTAAAATTTTCTGACCGGTCGTAAGTTTCTGATTGATCGTGCCAACATCCTCCCCTTTGTCATTATAGACTTTATAGGTGTTTTCGAACTTAAAGAAATTTACTTTTTCATCAATAAAATAATCATTGGAATCAAAAAAGGTTGAACTCATATTGAAGTTAATTTTAACAGATTAATTAATTTTTCTAATAATTTAAAACGAAATGTATGGAAGGATAATTTTCACTCTAGCTTCTATAATAATTAAAACTAGGTAATTACTTCCCAACCGTTTTTCCATTAACAAAATGTACTTTTTGAATCTTGATAACCACTTTAGAAGCATCTTTAATCCATGCTGCTTCAAGATCTTCGGCTGTTTTCCCCGTTTTTATAGGTGAAATAAAATTTCCTGAACTCCAGGAACCTTCGGATTCTCCTTTGTATTCATCGAAATTATCGTAAAATAAGGCCTTCCATTTTAATGCATCTACATCACTCGTTGCATTGTTTTTAAACTCCACATAATAACCTACGTTTTTCCCTAACACATTTTGAGAATATGCTTTTACTACCGAAACATTACCTATACCCTTGTGTTTCGGTGCATCTTTCGCAAAGGAAAAAAGTAAAAAAGGTAAAATGAACAAAAAATTAATTTTCATAAACTAAAAAAAAGATTAAACAATAATTAGTTAAAATTACGTTTTTTTTCTAATGATAAAACTGCAATTATCCTTCGGATGTACTATATTTTACCTACATTTACCGCACTTAAAATATTATAATCATGGCATTTGAAAAAGAATTAAACGTACGAAGTAATTCCTCTTGTGAATTATGTGCAGCAACTAATGGATTAATCGCTTATGAAGTAGCTCCAGCACCAAATAATGGTCGTTTAGAAGATTATATTTTCATTTGTGAAACTTGCCATGATCAAATTGAGCATCCAGAGAATGCAGATGCAAATCACTGGAGATGTTTGAATGATAGTATGTGGAGTGAGGTACCAGCGGTACAAGTGATGGCTTGGAGAATGTTACAACGTTTACGTGCTGAAGGATGGCCGCAAGATTTATTGGATATGCTTTATTTGGAAGAGGAAACCTTAAACTGGGCAAAAGCAACGGGCGAAGGAGAAGACAAGGAAGAAGTGGAATACCATAAAGATTGTAACGGTGTTCGTTTGGAAGCTGGCGACAATGTCGTATTAATTAAAGATTTGAATGTGAAAGGTGGTGGTTTTACAGCAAAACGAGGAACAGCAGTTCGTGGTATTTCATTAGACCACAACAACCCAATATACATTGAAGGGAAGGTGAATGGGCAGACGATTGTTATTATTACGGAATATGTGAAGAAATCGTAATCTGAATGAAATAAAATGCTTTTTCATCGTTCAACTGCAAAATTAATTTCCTCATTTACTAATGTAAACTGCGGAAATTAATTTTTTGTTTGCCTCGAAAAATCTAATTTATTTCATCCAAATAATTCATAATTCATAATTCATAATTCATAATTCCTGAATTCCACCATATACCCAGAGTATTTGCGTAAGTTGATGACACGATCCCCGTCGAATAAGAGATATTGTCCTTTAATTCCTTGTAAGATTCCTTCCACAAAACCTAATTTTTCCAAGGCAACACTTTTTACTTTTGTAGGATATTGATTTACTGGATATTCGAAAGCTAGAATTTCATCGTCTTCGGTGAAATATTGCAATAAATCTTCTGGTAATATCCCTTCTAACTGCCATTTTTCTTCTACCAAATCGATGCTTTCATCTACCTCATTACGTAGCATGCGTTGCCAATTAGTTTTGTCTGAAAAATGATCTTTTAACGCAACTTCTAACACGCCAGCCAAATAGCGATTAGGCGTTTCTGCAACTTTAATCGCAGCCACTGCCCCTTGATCGATCCATCTAGTTGGAATTTGCGTAGCGCGCGTCACTCCAACCTTAACAATATCGGACTGTGCTAAATATACAATATGTGGTTGGTTATGATTCGCTTCTTCCCAAGCTACATCCCTTCCCTCTCCAAGGTGCGCACGACAAAGTTCTGGTCGAATGATACACTCAGCAGCCTGAGCCGATTGCGTGAAACAAGTATAACAAAAACCTTGTCCAAAAGAACTTTTCGTAACCTTTTGACAAGAAACACATTGAATCACCCCACTCCACGAAAGTTTGATCGATTTTCCAATGTAATCATTCATGCAAACCGTATTTTCGAGTACTAAATAATACTTGACCGGTGAATCTTGAGACACGCGCATTTTATGGAGTTGTCCTTTCATTTTATCTAAATTTATTGTAACCACAAAGAATTGTAGCCTTTATACAAAGTTCACAAAAAAATAAAGAATAACAAGTTGCTTCAAATTTGTGTTGTTAGAAACGAAAATTGCTATTACTACCCCAAAAAATATATTAGGTCAATCTGATCGTTTCCATTCCCATTTCGTAAGTCTTACATTTGAAATATAAATGTCTATCTATATTTTTTTAATTTCCGATTAAAATCCCTTCACATTTTCAAATTTACCCAACTTAATATTATACATTTGAAGTAAAAGTTAACCCAAACAGAAAGTACATGTCTTCTTCCATTATAATAGGTTCCGGTATAGCTGGATTAGCGACAGCCTTACGACTTAGAGCTAAAGGTTTGGATGTTACGGTATTTGAAGCGAATGATTATCCGGGTGGTAAATTACATGCCTTTTCTTTATCCGACTACCGATTTGACGCAGGACCATCCCTATTTACTCTACCAGAATTGGTTACCGAACTTTTTGGATTATTTGATGAACGTTTTGAAGATCATTTTACCTATAAACGTAAATCGACTGTTTGTAATTATTTTTGGGAAGACGGGACTCGCTTCACAGTAGATGCTGATCGCGAAGTTTTTGTACAAGAAGCTGCAGCTAAATTTGGTATAGATGCATCTACCCTTCTAAGCTATCTGAAAAATGGTCAAAAGAAATACGAACTTACTTCCCCGATATTCTTAGAAAAATCCTTACATAAGATTCAAACCTATTTGTCATTAGATACCTTGAAAGCTTTAATGCAAATGTCGAGTATGGGGATTAATACAGACCTTAATTCCCTCAATGAATCTTCTCTGAAGGAACCGCATCTGGTTCAATTATTTAACCGCTATGCAACTTACAACGGCTCGTCGCCCTATAAAATACCGGGGATTATGAGCATGATTCCACATCTTGAACTACATTTAGGAACGTACTTTCCGAAAGGAGGCATGCATCAAATTACGACAAGTTTATATGATTTAGCAGTTAGACAAGGAATAACATTTCGTTTCGGACAAAAAGTCGACGAAATTTTGGTAGAAAATCGACGAGCGATTGGTGTAAGCGTAAACGATAATAGGTACCATGCAGATGTCATCGTATCCAATATGGATATATTTTCTACGTATGATAAACTATTGGTAAATCAACCACAACCTAAACGCGCGCTTCGTCAGGAGCGTTCGAGTTCAGCGGTGATCTTTTATTGGGGAATTCGCAAGCAGTTTCCCGAACTTGACTTGCATAACATCTTATTTAGTGAAGATTACCAAACAGAATTTAAGCATTTATTTGAACTTAAAACCCTGTATAAGGATCCAACAG
>Ga0114962_10001716_pt1 | contig 18725 bp, 23 predicted proteins | sample C_130820_MF_Meta_FD_87017 | JGI IMG/M metagenome (GOLD analysis project Ga0114962, IMG submission 87017) | Freshwater microbial communities from Lake Croche, Canada to study carbon cycling - C_130820_MF_MetaG | ecosystem: Environmental > Aquatic > Freshwater > Lake | place: Lake Croche, Canada...
TACTGTATTCAATCTAGATATCAGTGCCATGCTTGCGGGCAGTAAGTATCGTGGAGATTTTGAAGAACGATTTAAACTGGTACTCAAAGCTCTTACTGGCAAAGGTAAAACTATTCTGTTCATTGACGAAGCACACATGATCAGTGGTGCAGGAGCAGGTGGTAGTAATAGTAGCAATGACCTTGCTAACATGATGAAGCCTGCACTAAGCAAAGGTAACATTAAAGTTGTAGCATCAACTACTTGGGAAGAATACCGCAAGTACTTTGAAAAGGATCGTGCATTGATGCGTCGATTCCAACGCATTACTATTGACGAGCCTACTCCAGAAATGGCCATTGATATTCTTAAAGGTATTAAGAAGTATTACGAAAAACATCACAATGCTACTATTACCGATGCCGCGGTCGAAACAGCAGTTAAATTAAGTGTCAAATACTTAACTGATAGAAAGCTACCAGACAAGGCTATTGACCTGATTGACGTTGCTTGCTCACGCTTTAACATCAAACAAGTTGACAACAGAAACGTTGATGTAGCTGAAATTCAATTTGAACTTGCTAAAATGGCCAATCTTCCTGAGGAAACTATTAAAGAAAAAGAAAGTGAAAATCTTGCTAGTCTTGAAAAGAATCTCAAAGGTGAAGTCTACGGACAAGACGAAGCTATTACAGAAGTTGTTGACAAGATACTTGTTGCCCAAGCTGGTTTGAAAGCAGAGAACAAACCTATTGGTAGCTTTGTGTTCATGGGACCAACTGGTGTTGGTAAAACAGAAGCCGCTAAACAATTGGCTAGACAGCTGGGTGTTCCAATGATCCGATTTGATATGAGTGAATATCAAGAGAAACATTCAGTAAGCAAGTTAATTGGTAGCCCTCCAGGTTACGTTGGCTTTGAAGAAAATGCAGGTCTATTGATTACCAAGTTACAAGAACAACCACATTGTGTGTTGTTACTGGATGAAATTGAAAAGTCACACCCAGATGTATCTACCATATTGTTGCAGTTAATGGACAACGGTAAAGTTACAGGAAGTAATGGTAAAGAAGCCGACTGTCGTAATGTAGTGCTTATCATGACCACTAACTTGGGTGCGGCAGATGCTGATCGCAACATTATTGGTTTTGGCAGTCAAGAGAATGACTACGAAGATAAAGAGCTTAAGAAGTTCTTTGCTCCTGAGTTCCGTAATCGTTTAGATGGTATCATTACATTCAGCAAGTTAAGCAAAGAAACAATGATCAAGATTGTTGGCAAGTTCTTGGTAGAACTTAAAGCTCAGGTTAACGACAAGGGCATCACTGTTACCATTAGCAATGAAGCTATTGACTACTTGGTAGAAAAAGGCTTTGACAGTAAAATGGGTGCTAGACCTTTACAGCGTGTTATCGACAAGGATGTTAAGCGTCCGTTGTCACGTGAGATGTTGTTTGGCAGTCTAAAACATGGTGGTGCTGTTGACATTGACGTTGATGACTCTGGTATCAAATTGAAAGTTAAAGAGAATGTATCAGAAGAAAACTACCAAGCTGTTCTTTAACAAGTACATCTACAAGGTAGCAGTTCGTACTCCGTTGTCTATACTGTTTAGAGGTAAAAATCTACCGGTCACTAGACAACAGATTGAAGTGTTATCTGAACGTTTTAGTAATGCAAAAGTGGTATCAACCAACATAGCCGACGGCTGGCGTAGTAGGCGACAGGCCACATCAGCAGATACGTTTGTTGGTCTACTGTTGTTGGATCAATTAGAGTCACTTGGTGATTTTACACTTAGAGTTGAGGGTAGTACAGTAGGCCTGTATTGTAACGATCTGGATTTTATTTCAAAAATTACCAGTATTGTTGACATTGATATAGAAGAAATTGTAGTACCAGAAACAGACGAAGTTCGAGATTACTTACTGTCAAATCCCAAGTCTATTATTCGCAGTGAATATACTCACAAGTATAAAGTAACGATTAATGCTCTATGGGCGTCTGCTGATAACTTTAAAGCATGGGCTGTTAAGTTGCCTAAGATTAAGACTACAAAGAACAAATACAAGTACGGCGGGCACTTTTATGTAGCAGATGAGAAGACTTTGAGCCTTTGCCACATCTTTTTAGCTGATAAAATACGTAAAGTAGAACAACTAGTCACTACAACGGAAATTTAACCTAACTTCAAAATAGCATAAATACTCTATAATAAGGTATCTGTGCTATGAGAATGGATGAAGTCATAAACTCTGTGATTAACTTAGAAGAAATGGATCTACCCGACGATCTTCATTTCTTCATGCATAATGATCACAATTTCTATCGTAAAGTGTTCTTTCCTATGATCAGCAAGGTTAAAGCACACATTAAGGCAGGCAATCGTTGCCACGATGAAGTGTTTCGTCCCTGTGTAGATCATGCCGCAGAATCATACTGCAAAAAGTTTAATATCCCCGATAACCACAAGTCAGTATTCACTGATGTAGACCGTGACGAATTAGCCCGTAAGATTTTTGGTCAAGAAAAAGATCGTATTGAACAGGGCGACTACGATGGAGATGACCAATGATTTTATTAGAAGGTGGTAATGTATTTGCTAACGCAACAGCCTTTGATCACAAAGATGTGCCTGCAATACTTAAAACAATCAACGGAGCACTAGCAGGTACAGGCATCATTGCCATACCTGTGGGATCTGCGGCTACACCAAAACACGGACATACCAGCGGCGACATGGATGTTATTGTTGATGAGCAGGCAGTGCTAAACTATTTTAAAGCCAAGGATGCCAAAACAGGGCGCAAGGCACTTAACGATTATATCAGCGGTAAAGGATTAGAGACTGCACAAAGCGGTATCAATGTACACGTAAATGTACCTGTAGGCAATGAGTTTCATCAAGTGGACGTCATGGTATCAGCTAATGCTGAGAAAGTATCAAAATTTCATACACATGCTATTCCAAATAACAGTCCTTACAAAGGTGTTAACAAACAACTAATGATGGCCATACTGGCCAAACAGAAAAACTACATGTGGAGTGCATGGCAAGGCCTGTTTAGTCGTACACCAGAAGGCAAGAAAGGCGAGCTTGTTGCCGACAACTTGGATGACGTGGCTAAACATCTATTTGGTCCCACTGGTAGTGCTAAGGATTTGGGCAGTGTAGAAGCTATCCTTGCCGCATTGCCTAAGCCAGAAGCAGATGCTCTATTAGCAAAAGCCAAAGAAGATGCCAACTGGAAAGAAGTGCCAGTCAAACAAGAAAGTTATCGCATTGGGACTAATGAATGGTTCCGTCATATGTTGGACAAGGTACAGCTATGAGATTAAGACAACTGTTTAAAGAAGCAGAAGCGCCTAAACAGTTAGGTCGAGCATTCAACCACCTTGAAGATTTAGTTTTCTTTCACGGTACTAAAGGCACACTTGAAGCACTAAGTCATATTAAAGACTTTGCTAGCCAAGAAGGCGCAAGTAGTATTCGTATGAAGTGGGACGGCAATCCACAAATATATTGGGGTCGTGCAGAAGCAAACGGTCCTTTAATCTTAGCAGGACACAATGGTTGGAGCAAGGGTGCTGTGACAGACAGTCCTGAGGCAGTACAAGATTTCATTGCTAACAAATCAGGTAGTCCAAAGACTCCAGAAGAAAAAGCCGCACGTGATAAGTTTGCCAGCGAGTTTTCTAGCCTATATCCTTTATTTGACAAAGCTACTCCACGTGACTTCGTGGGCTTTGTTTATGCAGATGGATTATTCCTACAACAACCTGCGGCAGACAAAGAAGGTGTGTACACATTCTGTCCCAATCCAAAGAGTCAAACTTGTTATCATGTTCGTGCTAACAGTGGGCTAGGTAAACGTATCAGTGGCGCACAAGTAATGGTTGTGGGCCATGCGTTCTTTCCAGAGTTTGGTATGCCTGATGCTAGTCAAAAGCCTATCAGTGACTTTAGTCAGTTCAACAGCAACCCACAATTAATTGTTCTTGGTCCAATATACAACAGCAAACCTGTTAAGATTGACACTACTTCAGTTGACGCTATTGAACAGTTTGCACAGGCACACGGCGGGCAGATGGACGGCTTCTTACAAGGACTTCCGGGACTGGGAGACTTAAAAAATATTATCTACACTTACGTAAATCAAACTGCCAAAGCAAAACAGTTAGACAGCCTAAGTCCAAAACATTTTACAGAATGGTTAGCAACGTCAAAGACCAGTCCAGGCAAACAACAAAAGATTAATGATCTAGTTGCGGCTAATCCAACAGCACTGGCAACTATCTTTACACTGGTAAAAAGAATACAAGCAATGAAAGACGACATCATTGATCAAATTGAAGGTGAACAAGGTGAGATATGGGACACACATGGCGAAGGTCGTGTGCGTTATGCAGATCAAACCAAACAGCTAGGTCACGTTAAACTTGTACCTCGCAAGCGTTGGACGCCGACCTAAGGACTTATTATGAAACTAAGACAACTATTTGAAGGGATGGGTCAAGAAGTTGCCATTATATTTGGCCGCTTTAATCCTCCGCACAAAGGCCATAGAGCCGCATGGGAACTTGCCGCCAAGAGTCCCGTTTGGTATGTGGGCACTAACGAAAGCACAGTAGGCCCAAAGGATCCACTACCATACGGCGTCAAAGTAGAAGCAATGACTGCCATATGGCCAGAAGTTGAAGGACATATTATTGCAGAAACAAGTTGGTTAACATTAGCTAGCCTAGTATATGAAAAGCACGGCGATGTTACACTACTATGCTTAACTGATGAAGATTGGGTTACTAAAACAATCATACAGTATAATGGTAAAGAAGGCGGTCATGGTTTCTACAACTTTAAAACTATCAAACAAAAACCAACACCTCGTTTAAGTTCAGCTACTGCGCTACGTGATGCTGTGACAAAAGATGATCGTGAAGCATTTGCTAATGCCGCAGGTGTTCCTGCCGATACTCCTGTTGCAGGAAAGCCATTCTTTGATCTAGTAGCAGAATACCTGCTACCATACTCTAATGCTCCAGTAAAAAAATCAGCAAAGAAAAAAGCTCCGATAAAAGGCCTGGATGAATTTGCTATAAGTGGCGATGATGGAGAAGATCCAGCAGATAACTATCCTTGTTATGATTGCGGTAGTACAATATTCTTACATCATACCAAGTTATGCGAGTTAGCAGAAGATAATGCTATAAGAGATTTACCAGCAAAGCAAAGATCACAACACTGGACTGGTGAGATTCCTAAAGGTCTACAGCCTATTCCAGGATTGCAAGAGGGCATTATGAGCTTTATGTCTCAAGCAAATCCCAGAACTAAAAAATCTTCGTCTTTATCTACCATGAGAAAAGAGTTTGAAAAAGAAAAAGATAGCAACGGTGCTAACTATATGCGTAGCAAAGATCTACCAAAAAAACCTCAGCATGTAAGAACTGTTCGATCAGAAGATGGAGAAGGTACTCCAGAAGGACTTCCACATTTAACTAAAACTATGTTAACACACATTGTACAACAAGTTGGCTCAGAAGGCGCTCACGCTATTATTAAAAGTTTAGAGTGGGGCGATGGTGCTAGTAAAGAATTGTTACATTTGATTGTTAAAGACATAGAAGACGATATAAAAGCCAATGACTTTAAACAAGAAGATGCGGCAGGTGTGGGTATTATTACTAAACAAAACTCAACTGTAGATGTAAACAAAGGCACGCCACGCAAAAATCTCAAAGCATTTAAACTAGTATGAAACAATATAGGATAACAAGTCAAGACTTAAATCAGGATAGTCCTGATGATTGTTATCTTGCGCCCGAAGATCCAATCCATGAATTAAAGATTTTATCTGGCATGGGCGGCTTAGGTGGCGAGGCTAGATTACATGAGTATCGTGCCAATCAAGGTAGTAACATAAGTGTTACTGGAGATAGCAAAGGCGAACTAATGAAGAAGCATAACATACAACCTGGAACTAAAGAATGGTTTAAGTTATGGTTCAGTCGCCCGTACCTTACAGGAGAACCGCCTGTATGAGATTACGTGAGCTATTCGAGCACAAGAAAGGTATTCGTGCTAAAAAATATAACAAAAAACCTAAGAAGTTTATTGAACCTATTAAACCTAAAAAAGCAGAAGCGTCCCATACAACAGAAGACCTAGACGAAGGTTGGAAAACTAAAGTTGCAGGTGCCGCAATGGCAGCGGCAAATATGTTAGGAACACCGGCCCATGCTAACGATGTAGAATATAAACTTCCCGATATTGTTGCTCATATTACTATGACAGTAAATGGCAAGACGATTGAAAAAGAAATTAATCTAGGTACTGAATATCAAAGTCCGGCAGAAGCAGAAAAAGCTGTTGCTAAATGGTTAAAAGAAAAAGGTATTAAAAGTTATAGAATAGATTTACAACGTGCTAATACAAATAAAGATTAGAAAAATATATTAAATATTGCATGAGGGAAATATTATGAAAATGCGCGAACTATTAGAAGCAAAAACTAAAAAAGCTGAAGCACCTAAGCCACGTAACTTTGTGGCTAAAAATGCTATTAACACAGGCGCTGGCGCACACAAAGACAAAAAGAAAGCCGCAAAGCAAGGTGATGCTAAACACAAAAACAAAGATTTTGAGATGGCTGAATCTGCTAGTGCAGGTGCTACTAGTGCGGCTAACGTAGGTGTAGGTCCTGTATACAAAAACAAAAAACCCAAGATGCAAAAGCCCGGAACTAACGCTTTAGATGGCGATAACTTAATGACCGGTGGCAGTATTGTAAAACGCTAAATATATAAAGACAACGGAGTTACCCTCATGCAACCACAAGTACAAATGCAAGGCCCAGACGACGAAGGCGGAATGGCCCGTGCTGACCTATATAGAGCTGCCAAGCACTCTATGAAACTGTTTCAAATGATTCAGAATAACCAACAGTTAGAAGGTTGGGTACAAGCAAAAATTACCAAAGCGGCAGATTACTTAGACAGTATCTACCACTATATGGAATATCAAGTAAAGTTTGGTCAAGGCGCAGTTGCTGCCAGTGTTGACGACATTACTGGAGACATGGAAACTGCCGCTAGAGCCGCAGAAGAGGATGACGAAGAAAAAACTGATATGGAAGAATCTATGAACTACGAACAAAAACTACAGGCACTATTAGAAAGTGCTGTTAAAAAAGCCAAGAAAGATTACGACGGCGACGGCAAGATCGAAACTGGTAAAGACGAATATTTAGGTAGCCGAATCGCTGCCGCTAAGAAAGCTGGCAAAATGAAAGAAGGAACTTGTTCTGTCTGCCATAAAGATCCGTGCAAGTGTAAAGATGTTAAAGAAGGTTTCCCAACTGTTGATGATGCAAAGAAAAATGCACAGGGTACAGCAGGCATGAAACCAGGTGAAAAGAAAAAGTCTAGCACTGGTGGTACTATTGAAAAGACCAAAACTGGTATCAAGCATACTGCTGGTAAGAACTATAGTGGCAAAGGTGTTGCAGAAGCAAAGTTTGATCCATTGAAGCATGTTAAGAATCCTACTCCAGGTGAGAAGGCAGCGGCTAAAGATGTTAAACGTGGTAGCTATGCAGATCGTGCGGCAATGTTAAAGTCTGCAGAAAAAGACGGACGTCTAAAAGAAGCCGATGGTAAATGCAATCATACACCAAAAGGTGAAAAGTGTCCAGTACACGGTTTAAAAGAATGTGGTACTATGATGGCCTATGAAGCTGCCAAGCCAAGTGCAGGAATGAGTAAAGGTGCTAAGTCAGCATTAGTTAAGAAAGCCAAGTCAGGTGGCGATATTGGTAAGCCAGGTAAGAGCTTTGACAAAGTAGCTAAGGCTGCTGGCGGTGGTGAAAAAGGCAAACGCATTGCCGCTGCCGCTATGTGGAAGAACGCTGCCAAGTAAGGAATAGACAAAATGGATATGAAGAAAATATTACAAGCCTTTGACGGGGCAACTACAAAGAAGCCTGTGCAAGGTGCTAATGATATGAAGAAGTTTGTATCCATTGTTCGAGAAAGCACTAACTCTTATACACCTGCACAAGAATCTGTTATTACAAGTTTTGAAGAAGGTTCAGTAGGGGGTGATGCTAACGCATTCTTGTTAGCCGCTGATACTATTCAAGACGAAGTAATGGCACAAGTTAACAAGATCAAGATCAATGCAGACGAAGCTAGCCTACGTGACATGATGGACAAGTTCAATGCATTTATGACTGCTTATCATAATGTGGGTAAAGGCATTCTACAACCAGACATGTTTAACGACAGTATGGGTGAAAGCACAGACGAACAAGTTGACGAAGCTGGTCAATATGTTAAACCAGGTAGCTCATCAGCATACGATAGAGATTATGCGTCAAGTGTAAGCGGCATGGGCAAAAGAGATAGTATTGCTTATCAACAAGACGGCGGTGCCAACGACGAAGGTTGGGATGAACCAAAAGGTCGATATCAAGCGCCCCAAGACAAGCCTGTAATGAGTGGCATGTTCTTTTATAATGTGCAACCTGGACAAGAACAAGAAGCGGCAAGTTTAGGTGTTAAGAAAACTAAGAGTGGCAAGTGGGCAAAGACAAAATATAACACTAGCGGTCGCACATTTGATATGCAAAAACACATGGCTGACAAAACATTTGGTGCTGGCAAGTGGTGGTCTCCTAAGACAGAAAGCGTTCAACCTGTAGCAGAAATGGACAAAAGTCAGACTCCCCCAGGACGTGATGGTAGTAATGGTGATAGTGATGCTGGCAAGAAAGAATACAACGCTAAAGTAGTCAAGCCAGGTGATGTTGCTAAGAAAGCAACTGCTGTTCTTGACAAAGCGATGAAAAAGACACACGCTAAAGAAAATTTAAGTTTTAAAGACTACGTTAACTTGGCAGAAGCCAAAAAAGGTCTTGAATAATGGAACAGTTGATAAACGCATTGAAGATAGCATTTGCCAGCGAATACTCATTTGCATTGAAAGCACAAAACTTTCATTGGAATACTGAGGGGCCGGACTTCTACGAGTTTCATTTGTTATTTGAAACAATCTATGACGAAGTCTACGGAAGCATTGATGCATTTGCAGAAAACATTCGTAAAAGCGGCGCATATACTCCTGCCAGTTACAGCAAGTTTAGTATGCTGTCTACAGTAACTGAAGAAAATGCAGTACCTGATCCACGCTCTATGACTGCTGAACTATTAGCTGACAGTGATAAACTAGCACAACTAATGGCAATGGTTTACAAAATGGCAGAAAGCGCAGGCGAGTTTGGTCTAGCTAACTTTCTAGCTGATCGTCAAGATGCACATCGCAAGCACAGTTGGTTTTTGCGTTCTACACTAAAATGAGAGAAAATGAATATCCAGTCTATCCAGAAGATGATGGGACCGACCGTCCTAGAAATCCTTACAGCCCTGTATAAAGGACTAGCACTTTTTGGTGCTGGTATGGGTGGTATTCCATTATCTATTGGAGATTTAACAGATTATGAGAGCAAATGAGTTTATAACTGAAGCGTGGAGTCAGAAATACAAAAAGAGTATTAACTGCTCGCATCCTAAAGGCTTTAGCCAACGTGCTCACTGTGCCGGCAGAAAGAAACACAACGAAAGTGTTGAAATGGAAATGGTCTGCCCTGATTGCAATATGTGTGAATCCCATGGCAATGTTATGGAAATTAAGAAAGGTGCTAAAGACAGCAACGGCTTTACTAAATGTTGGTCTGGATATCATGCCGCAGGTACAAAACAAGGTAAGAACGGTTCAGTACGTAACTGTGTAAAGAATGAAAGCACAGAGCTAGAAGAAGAGTTTGATCTTATTGAATCAATTATATCCGACCTAGCTTTACGCAATGGTGTTAACGAAGATGCTGTCTGGGAAGATTTAGAAACACTCACAGACGATGAGCTATATGTGTTTGCTGTTACACAACCAGTTAATGAAGATTGGCAGAAAGTCAACAAACACGATAAGACTTCGGGTATGAGTCAAAAGGCTGTCAATGCCTATCGCAGAGAAAACCCAGGTAGCAAACTAAAGACTGCCGTAACGACTAAACCTAGCAAACTAAAGCGCGGTAGTAAGAGTGCCAAGCGTCGATCGAGTTATTGTTCTAGATCCGCTGGACAAAAACGTATGCATCATATAGATTGTTCAAAGACTCCAGATAAGGCAATCTGTGCGGCACGTCGTCGTTGGAACTGCTAATGCTGGTTAGAGAACTGCTTGAAAATTTTGCCGACGGAAAACATCCAGAAGATAAAGGTGATGCTAAACGTCACGGTATCAATACCAAAGCTAGTGTAAGTTCATTACGTAAAACTGCCAAGCAAGGTGGGCGTAAAGGACAACTAGCGCACTGGTTAGCAAATATGAAAGCAGGTCGTGCCAAACACGAAAGTGTAGAATCTACTGATCCCAAGAAAGAAAAACTTATACACGACTTTCTTAAGTTTGCCGCTAAGAAGCTACAACTAAGATCTGACTTTACAATAGAGTTTAGTTACGATACTAAAGCCGCGCAAGATGAACATCATACAGGCGCATATAATTTTAAAAAGAATCATATGACGGTGTACTCTGCACACCGTAATCTAATAGATATACTACGTACACTATGCCACGAACTAGTACATGCTAAACAAGATCAACTAGGACAGTTGCACCACCACGATGCTCCGGGCAGTCCGCACGAAGCACAAGCAGATGAAATAGCAGGATATTTGATTAAGTTATATGTGAAGAAACATCACGATATAATACAATGAACACACCTTAGGACCGGTACTTGTTACCGAAAGTGTGCGCCGGCTGCTGGCGCAGGACGGCCCGATTCGCTACCGGGAATCCTGAAAGTGAGCATTTTTTACGGCTAAATATTGAATGATGATTATATTATATACACTGATAGTAACACACATTACTATTGTCTGCGTTACCCTGTTCCTGCATAGAGGGCAAGCACATAAAGGATTTGTGTTTAATCCTGTGCTAGAGCATTTTATGAGAGCATGGTTATGGCTAACAACCGGAATGGTTACTAAGCAGTGGGTAGCCATACACCGCAAGCATCACCGATTTAGTGATGAGTCTGGTGATCCGCATAGTCCTCATGTATATGGTATATGGCGTGTATTATTTAAAGGTGCAGGATTGTATCATTCTGCAAGCAAAGACGCTGAAATGATCCAACAGTACGGTGTAGGTACACCCGATGATTGGATTGAACGCAACGTGTACACCCAACACAGTCGCCTGGGCATTCTCCTAATGTTAGTCATAGACTTATTGTTATTTGGGCCGTTAGGCTTTATAGTGTGGGGTGTACAAATGCTATGGATCCCATTCTGGGCCGCTGGTGTTATCAATGGCCTAGCACACTGGTGGGGGTATAGAAATGGAGAAACAAAAGATCGTAGTCGTAATATTGTGCCTTGGGGCATTATTATTGGTGGTGAAGAACTGCACAACAACCACCATCTTGAACCAGCGAGTGCCCGCCTCTCTAAGACTTGGTGGGAATTTGATATAGGTTGGATGTGGTTTACAGTATTTAAAACACTCAGACTAGCAAAACTTAGATAAATACTAGTATGAGAGCAAAAGAATTTATTGTTGAACAAGGCCACGGTGGGATGAAGAAAATTGATCCTGCCGCTAAAGCCGCGCTGAAAAATGCTATGACATTTCCAAGTATGAATCAAAGCACTGGAAGTGCTTATTTAGGTTGGCGCATGGGTATTGCTCTTGCAGGCGCACCTGATTATCCTACTAAGATGGAAGCAGATAACTGGATCGGTGGAGATCCCTTGTTATCAACATATACTGACGAAGAAATGGAAATGGTCAAAGCTGCCGCTAAGGCTATTGGTGGCGGTGTTCCAGAAAACTGGTCTGGCAAACGTAGCGAAGAGCTTCCGGGCACACATAAAACAAGCCCCGTGGCCAAACCAAAACGTAACAAGTACGGCGTATGAAAATAAACGAACTATTAACAGAAGCTCCCATTGACTTTGATCCTAGTGAGCCAATGAATCCCTTAGTACATAGTCACCAAGGTGCCAATCCTGGTAAGCTACAGTATCGTATGCTACGTGCGGCAGGTCAGTTAAAAGATCTTGCTAAAAGAGCAGAACACGCTAGTCCCCTAGAATGGGAAATGATTTCAAAAAACTTTTCAGAACTAGCAATGAACGTTGAACAGATTAGACATGGTCTAGAAGAACTTGCTACACAACGTAAAAAAGGTGGCGTCCGTTCAAGAGGCATTGATCCAAACATTGGATAAAATATAGTTGACACTGTCAACGCAAGGCTATATAATAAGGCATTACTAAGGAGAAGTTATGGGCTCACGCACCTATGGACCAGAAGAAAAGGCCAAACTAGAAAGACTCATCAACGAAGGCGTTCAGATCAAATATGAAATGGAAAGCCTGTCAGAAGGACTCAAAGAAACTGTTAAAGCAGTTGCTGAAGAGTTAGAAATCAAACCCGCACTAATTAATAAAGCTATCAGTATTGCCCATAAAGGCAATTGGAATGACGTATTCAGCGACTTTGACGATCTTGAAACATTAATCGTGACTGTAGGCAAGGATAAATGATTGCTACAATATTTGGTCCAACTCTACAATGGATTAGAGACGATTGGTCTAGTCATCCTCTACGTTTTTGCGTTGAGTTGCTTGCTTGGGCTATTAGCGTTGGTTGCTCAATCACAATGGCAGTCACCGTACCTAATCCTCCTCTTCTTGTACTATATCCTATCTGGATTAGTGGCTGTGCTATGTATGCATGGGCTAGCTTCACTAGGAAGAGCTTTGGTATGTTGGCTAATTATATCTTGCTGACCACTATTGATAGTATAGGCTTGATTAGGATGCTAAGTAATTAAGAGAAAGGTTTAGTCAGCCATAAATGACTGCATTGGTATTTGTGAGCCCTAAATCACATAAGGAGAAATATGAGTTATGTAGATGCTCTCTTTGACAGAGAGAACGACACTATTAAAGTCGTCGAACGAAACAATAAAGGCGAACGGGTCTATAAAGAGCACCCTGTACGCTATACATTTTACTACCCGGATCAACGAGGCAAGTTTACTAGCATTTATGGTGAGCCACTTGCCAAGGTAGTATGCAAGAACACTAAAGACTTCCGTAAGGAAGTTTCTATTGCTTCAAATAAAGAACTGTACGAAAGTGATATTAATCCGATCTTTGTACACTTGTCTGAAAACTATTTAAATCAAGACGCACCCAAACTAAACATCTGCTTCTTTGACATTGAGGTAGACTTTGATCCAGAACGTGGCTATAGTACCCCTGAAGATGCCTTTATGCCAATCACTGCTATCACTGTTTACCTAAAGTGGATGAAGAAGTTAATCACATTGGCATTGCCACCTAAGGGCATGAAAATGGAAGATGCTGTTAAACTAGTGTCCGATATTCCAGATACACACTTGTTTGACAACGAAGCAGACATGTTGGAAACATTTTTAGATCTTATTCAAGATGCTGACATTATATCAGGGTGGAATAGCGAAGGCTATGACGTACCATATACTGTTAATCGTGTTACTCGGGTATTGAGCAAAGAAGATACTAAACGGTTTTGTTTATGGGGACAATTGCCCAAGAAGCGTGAGTATGAAAAATATGGGAAGCAGGCTGTAACATATGACTTTCACGGTCGTGTACATTTAGATAGTCTTGAACTGTATCGCAAGTATACCTACGAAGAACGTCATACATACCGATTGGATGCTATTGGAGAAATGGAAGTAGGCGAGAACAAGACAGTCTACGAAGGCACATTGGATCAGTTGTACAACAATGACTTCCATAAGTTTATTGTCTATAACAGACAAGATACCTTGTTGTTAAACAAACTGGATGACAAATTAAAGTTCATTGATCTTGCCAATACACTGGCACATGAATGTACTGTGTTGCTACAGACCACAATGGGTGCTGTTGCTGTAACTGAGCAGGCTATTATCAACGAATGTCATCGTAGAGGATTTCAAGTTCCTAATAGACAAAAGCGTGATGAAGATGCTGACAACAGTGCCGCAGGTGCATATGTAGCATATCCCAAAGAAGGTATTCACGAATGGATCGGATCATTGGACATTAACAGCCTTTATCCAAGTGCCATTAGAGCACTTAACATGGGTCCGGAAACTATTATCGGTCAGTTACGTCAAACTGAAACAGATAACTTTATCCACGAACAAATGACACTTAAAAAGAAATCGTTTGCCGCAAGTTGGGAAGGTATGTTTGGTTCGATAGAATATCAGCATGTGATGGAACAACATATTGACAAGATAGTCAATATTGACTGGGAAGATGGCAATAGCACAGAGCACAGTGCCGCCGAAGTCTACAAGTTGATCTTTGACAGTAACCAACCTTGGATGATCAGTGCCAACGGTACTATCTTTACCTATGAGAAAGAAGGCATTATCCCGGGCTTGTTAAAGCGTTGGTATGCTGAACGTAAAGAAATGCAGGCCAAACTCAAAGACTGTATCAAAGCAGAGAACAAAGTAGAAGAAGAATATTGGGATAAAAGACAGCTGGTCAAGAAGATTAACCTAAATAGTCTATATGGTGCTATCCTTAATGCTGGTTGCAGATTCTTTGACAAGCGTATTGGACAGTCAACTACCTTAACAGGACGACAAATTGTTAAACATATGGCTGGCAAAGTGAACGAGATTATTACAGGTGATTTTGATTATCGTGGTAAAGCAATTATCTACGGTGATACTGACTCATGTTATTTTTCCGGGTATACAACACTAAAGAAAGACATCGACTCTGGCGCTATTCCCTGGACCAAAGAAAACGTTATTGCCTTATACGATCAGGTCGGTGATGAAGTTAATAAAACGTTTCCAAGTTTTATGGAAAATGCATTTCATTGCCCGCCTAGTCGAGGTGAAGTTATCAAAGCAGGTCGAGAGATTGTTGCTATCAAAGGCCTGTTCATTACCAAGAAACGTTATGCTGTATTGTACTATGACAAGGAAGGCAAACGTAGTGACGTAGATGGTAAACCGGGCAAGATCAAGGCCATGGGCTTGGATTTGAAACGCAGTGATACTCCTGAATTTATTCAAAACTTCTTGAGTGATATTTTAGAACGTGTCTTAACTGTTGGGTCAGAAGATGCTGTGTTGGAACATATTACTAGATTCCGCAGTGAGTTCAAAGCTAGGCCTGGTTGGGAGAAAGGTAGCCCTAAACGTGCTAACAACATTACCGAGTATCAGGCCAAAGAAGCCAAAGCAGGTAAAGCCAATATGCCAGGTCACGTTAGAGCAAGTATTAATTGGAATACTCTGCGCCGCATGAATGGCGACAAGTATTCAATGCAAATTACAGATGGACAAAAAGTTATTGTCTGTAAACTCAAACCAAACCCAATTGGCTTTACATCAGTTGCATATCCAGTGGACGAATTACGTTTACCTAAATGGTTTATGGAATTACCATTTGATGATGCAGAAATGGAGCAGACTATTATTGATAACAAACTAGAAAACTTGATTGGTGTTTTGGGTTGGGACATTAAGAGTACAGAAGAAAAGAACACTTTTAATCAACTCTTTGAGTTTTAAAAGGTTGACAACACATATTAATCAATATACAATACACATAAGGAGAATCATATGATTAAGGACATTTTAACAGACATCGTAGCACATACACACAGCCTGGGCTTTTTACCATTGGTAAAAATTACAGGCGACAAAGCTACAACAACAATTGAGTCAATGGCTGAGGATCGTTCAGTTATTGTAACTGCTAGTGCTCATAAGGCAGTTGACGAATTTGAAGGCACATTTGGTATGCCAAACTTAGACAAGTTGAATCTTCACTTGAAGAACCCAGAGTATAAAGAAAATGCAAAAATTGATGTTTCTACCGCAGAACGCAACGGTGCTACTATTCCTGTTGGTTTGCATTTTGAAAATCAAACAGGCGACTTCCAAAACGATTATCGTTTCATGAACGCTGACATCATTAACGAAAAGTTAAAGACTGTGAAATTTAAAGGCGCAAGCTGGGACGTAAGTTTTGAGCCAACTGTTACTGCTATTCAGCGTTTGAAATTACAAGCGGCTGTACATACTGACGAAACTGTTTTCCAAGTGCGTACAGACAATGGTAACTTGGTATTCTTCTTCGGCGATGCAAGTACACATGCAGGTTCGTTTGTGTTCCAAGCAAATGTTAGCGGCAAGTTAAAGCATACATGGGCATGGCCTGTACAACAAGTTATTAGCATCCTAAATCTTTCTGGCAATATTACTATGAAAATTAGTGATGCAGGTGCTATGCAGATCACTGTTGATTCTGGTGTTACAGAATACAATTACATTTTACCAGCACAGAGCAAATAATTATGACAATGACCGTTGAACAAATTATTGCAGGTTGTTTAGTCTGGACTATTTTAATAGTCTTAGTATATCGTCATATTACGTTTACTAAGATTAAAGAATGTTACGGCATGTGGTTTACAAAGGAATATTGGATCAACTATAATACTGTAGAGTTTTTAAGTTGGGCGGCTAAAGCTGTTATCATTATTCCTGGCTTGATATTTGGTATACAAATTTGGTGGTTATATTTCTTTACACTAGCAACTAGTTTAACACTTATATGGGCTAGTGAAAAGAAACTGTTACCGACACTGGTAGGATTTAATACTATTTGGGCTTGGATCAGCTGTATGGTATTAGCGCAACATTTACTTAAATGAATAAAAATCTAACAGCAACGCAAAGCGATTACGCATATTTCTTGCCAGCTACGTCAGGATTCTATAGTACATTCATAGGCAAACAACGCTATGGAAACTATGTAGATCCTGCACGTATTCCTCCAAGTCTTGCTAATGGTGTAGAAAGCCTTAACTATCTTAATCCAGACAAGGGTCAGTTTTACTTTGATCACTGTTTGTATTCAGCAGGTCATGCTAACTTAGACCTTAATAAACCAGACGAAACTGAAGACATGTTCCGTAATCGTGATCGTAATACCAGTTGGGTATTAGGTGACTCGGGTGGATTCCAGATTGGTAAAGGTGTTTGGCCCGCTGACTGGAAAGATCCTAACTGTCCTAAAGCCGCATTAAAGCGTAAACAAGTTCTTACTTGGATGGATACGCTAATGGATTATGGTATGGGTCTTGATATTCCTGCATGGGTTGCTCGTAGTCCTGCAGGACGTGCGGCTACTGGTATTAGTACATATAACGAAGCAGTGCAAGGCACGTTTATTAATAATGAATATTTTATTAACAATCGTAATGGCAACTGTAAGTTTTTAAATGTTCTACAAGGCGAGAACCATGCTGATGCGGAAGGTTGGTATCAGCACATGAAGAAATATTCGGATCCAACAATCTATGGCGACCGTGCATTTAACGGTTGGGGTATGGGTGGACAGAATATGTGTGATATCCACTTAGTACTTAAACGTCTAGTAGCACTACGCTTTGATGGCTTGTTAGAAAAAGGTCATCAAGACTGGATGCACTTTTTAGGTACTAGTAAGTTAGAGTGGGCTGTTCTATTAACAGACATTCAACGTGCTGTACGTAAACATCATAATAGTCAGTTTACTATCAGCTTTGACTGTGCAAGTCCATTCTTAGCAACTGCTAATGGGCAGATTTATATTAACACCGAAACAGACGATCGTACTAAATGGGTCTATCGTATGCAAGCGTCAGCTGATGATAAAAAGTATGCCACTGATACCAGATTATTTAAAGATGCTGTACTACAAGACAAGATATTTGAAAAATTTGAATCAAGTCCAATCATTGATCAAATGCAAATGAAAGATATTTGTATCTATAAGCCAGGCGACCTAAATAAGAATGGTAAAGAAGGTCGTACTAGTTGGGATAGTTTTAGCTATGCACTAATGATGGGACATAATGTTTGGATGCATATCAATGCGGTACAGGAAGCCAATCGACAATATGATTTGGGCAAATTGCCATCCATGTTAGTTGACGAACGCTTTGATAGAGTGTATTATAAGGACATAGTAGAAGCAATATTTTCAACCAGTGATAGAGGCATTGCCGATGCTGTTGTAGAAGAATACAGCAGATACTGGATGAGTATTATTGGTACTAGAGGCGCAACAGGTAAAAAGACTGTAAATGCACAAACACATGCAGACATACATTTTGAAATCGAAGCTAACCTAGAACCAGAAAAGAAAGCCAAAGTTGAACCTAAAGAAATTATACTTAACCCGAGTTTATTTGAATGAAACGTGATTACACAGATGGCGTAAGTGAAGCAGTAAACTTCTTCATTGGCAATGAAGTTGAGCATACCCCTGCGTTTGGCATGCGTACATTATTTGTAACAGGCGTTCATAACGAACAAGTTATTGAACACTTGTTGAATGATGAGAATTCTTATACAGATACTAGTAAACACATTAAACACATTTTCTTTGGAGCTAATCATAGTTTTAATCCTGCATTTAATGATTATGTAGGTTGGAAAAGCTGGGAAGATATGATCGCATATTTCTTAGATCGAGACTATCTATGCTCATTAGATATCCCATTAAGTGCAGTAGAAGAGTTTCACGATGGTGGGTTAAACGATTATGCAAACTTTATTCCACAAATCCGTGTTCCAATTCCTTATATTAAATTATGGAATTATAATACAATGCTTAAA
>Ga0114962_10001718_pt1 | contig 18721 bp, 16 predicted proteins | sample C_130820_MF_Meta_FD_87017 | JGI IMG/M metagenome (GOLD analysis project Ga0114962, IMG submission 87017) | Freshwater microbial communities from Lake Croche, Canada to study carbon cycling - C_130820_MF_MetaG | ecosystem: Environmental > Aquatic > Freshwater > Lake | place: Lake Croche, Canada...
GGAGCAACGACCTTACTGTCGTTTAAGGAGCAACGACCTTACTGTCGTTTCTTCATGTATTTGCGCAAGATGAAGAAGGGACATTAAGGTCCCTGCTCCTTACTTCACTGCAAGCGCCCTCGGGCCTTGCCAGAGAGTGAACGTGTCGTCCCGCAGCTTCGCAGGATTGCGACGGATATAGCGCACTGCATTGGCGAAATGGCCGCCGTCGCGAATGAGCGTGTCGCGGTAGTTCTTCTGCCAGATGCTGCCGTGCCCGATGCGGTGCGCAGAGGTGCCTTTCCATGCTTTGATCAATGTTTCCAGGGGGCACCTCGGGCTAAACAACAAATGCAGGTGATTTGGCATGATGACCCAGATATGATGCTCCACTCTTTCGCCTTGAAAGCGCATGAGGATTTCTTCCATAATCTGCCGATGCTTGGGGTCATTGAAGAGACAACAACCAGCACCGTCATCGAGCCACGCCTCCAGTTGCCTGGTGAATCGCGTGTGAAATCCCTTCTCGATTTCCGCTGACCATGGCTTCGGATTAAAATCCAGCCAGGTAGCCCGTTGTTCTTTCCACTGGCGGAGTTGGGTAGCTGGCATCGAATCGCCAAGGCGAAAGGTGACGAATTGCATCACCTCTTCCTGCTGCCAATGCGGCAGCAATGGCCCATGTTTCTGAATCTCGTCCGATAGATTGAGGAAATCAGCCATAGTGTGAGATATAGCGATTTAATCGGCTGGCTTCAAGAGATTTTTGAGGGGGGACGTTTGAGGATCAACGACTTTACTGTCGTTTAAGGAGCAACGACTTTACTGTCGTTTAAGGAGCAACGACTTTACTGTCGTTGTATGGAGCAACGACCTTACTGTCGTTGTATGGAGCAACGACCTTATTGTCGTTGTATGGAGCAACGACCTTACTGTCGTTTCTTCATGTATTTGCGCAAGATGAAGAAGGGACATTAAGGTCCCTGCTCCTCAGCCGCGGAGGAAGGGACACTAAGGTCCCAGCTCCTTATGGCGAGCCGGGGGGAACTCTGCGGCGAATTTGCGGGTGGCGTCCTCGCTGCCGCATATATACACCAGATCGCGGGCGGCGAAGGCGAACTCGGGCTCAAAACGCACCAGTACCTCCGTGCCGCGTTCCACCGCCACCACCGAGCAACCGGTGCGCTCGCGGATGCGCAGACCGGCGGGATGCGCGCCGACCAGTTTAGGCGATTTGACCATCGACACTTTTAGCGCTTGGTCGAGCATCACGGTGCGCTTGCCTAAGAGTTTGCGGGCAAGGATTTGGCCGGTCACCTGACTGATGGACAAGGCGAAATCGACGCCGGCAGCGTGGATGCGTTCGACATTTTCGGGGCGGTTGACCCGCGCGATGACTGGCACTTGGGGCGCCATGTCCTTGAGGATGACCGTCGCGAACAAGGTTGTGGCATCCTCGCTGAGGGCCAAAATCACCGCCTGGGCATCTTCCACCCCGGCTCTAACCAGCAACTCGGGATCCAGCACGTTGCCAGCCACATCCACTCCGGGGACGGATTCTTGCGAGATGACGCGGACGTCCTCGCCAGCATCGCGGAGTAATTGTTCGACCTTGCGGCCCACTTCGCCATAACCGGCGATGATGAACGGGCCGTGGCGTTTGAGTGGCGCGGTGCCGGTGCAAATCTCGTTGAAGTGCGCGATATTCTCGTGGCTGCCCACCAAGATGAGGATACCGCCGGGTTCCAATCGCATATCGGAGCGGGGTGCGGCGTTCAAATGCCCGTTGACCCATTGCCCGATGACGGTCACCCCGGTATCGTGGCCGATCCGACACTCGCCGATGCTGCGACCAGCCAAAGCACTGCTGGGCGTGATCCGCACCTCGCTGACTTGCAGCCGATGCCCTAGGTTCTGTACGCCAGCTACGCTCGGACTCACTTTGCGGCTGGCGCGCGCGGCGAGAGCGGCCCCCAGCATATGGCGCGGCGTATAGGCGGCGGTGGCGCCGGCCAAAATCGTCGGCTGGCGATGCAGCGGGTTTTCGATGAGGCCGAGGATATCGCCGGTGAACCCCAGTTGGCGCGCGGTGATGGTGATGGCGGCATTGCGATGATCACTGCCGTTGAGGATCAAGGCTCGCGCCTTGGCGAGTGCCACCCGGCTCATGACGTTGCCTTCCAGGCTGCCATAAACCACCCGGTGGCCGGCTTCCTGCACCCGCCGCGCCTCCACCTCGTCCTCCTCGATGATGATCGGCGTAACTGCGGCGAGCTTGAGTTCCTCGATCAGGGAAGCGACCGCCGCGCCGTTTCGATAGATCAACACATGTTGGCGGGCATCGGCGCAGTCACCCGGCAAGCGGGTTTCAAAGCGTTCTTCCAAGAATGGAATCAGATAGATCGGGAATATCAGGAAAACGAGAAAGACCCCCAGGAATTGCACGAAGATCACCAGACAGACCATCAAGGGATGGTGCCATGAGGAATCGGCACCGTAGCCGGTGGTTGAGAGCGTCTCGGCAGCCCATTCTAACGCTTGCCAAAACCCGCGTGGTTTACCTTCCAGTTGGGCCATGCCCACCATGTACAGCAAGGCGGCGATCATCAGTACCGCCAGCAGGGATACCAGGAGGGCGAGCAGTCGCTTGTGAGATTTTTTCATGGAATAATCGCTTCGTGGTTAGCCGGATACCTCGCCGCCGGCGCTTGCAGTCATTCCGCCGAACAGCCCCGCCGCGATTTCAATGGGCGCCAGTGGCATGCGCTATGTCTGGCAGATACCGCGCATGCGGTCAATGCTAAGCAATGCTGCTGGACATGCGCATTGTCACTTATAGTTTCCTACCACATGAGCAGCGCCCTACCCCTCCCCGCCGGCATCGTGGCCGGAACCGGCCACATCCGGCGCTGTGGCTGGGGTGCTGAGCCGCCGATCTATCAAGCGTATCACGACGACGAATGGGGGCGGCCAGTGGCGGATGATGGCCGCCTGTTCGAGAAACTGTGTCTTGAAGGCTTCCAGAGCGGACTGAGCTGGCTCACCATCCTCAAAAAACGCGCGAACTTCCGCCGCGCCTTTGCCGGGTTCGATTTCCATCAGCTCGCCCGCTGGAACGGCCGCGATGTGGATAGATTGTTAGGCCGTAAGGAGCGACCGTCTCACTGGCGTTGTTGAGGAGCAACGGCCTTACTGCCGTTTCTTCATGCATTTGCGCAAGACGAAGAAGGGGCACTAAGGTCCCTGCTCCTTAATGTGAGGGTGGCGGCGTTCCAAGGCACCTAAAATTTCGCTAGATGAGTTATGCAAAGCGCGCGTGGGCGGCGGCTTCGATATCGGCGAGTTTCGAGCGCTCGGGAGCGGCGCCGCGGGCTTGGTCGGGCTTACCGCCGCCTTTACCACCGGCGAGGGCGGCGAGGTCGCGGAGGAGGTCGCCGGCCTTGAGACCAGCAGCCAGGGCTGCGCTGCCGCAGTGGGTGGCGAGGTGGAGTTTGTCGCCGTCATCGACGATGAGCAAGGCGGGTCCGGTGAAGTTTTTCTTTTTGAGGCCGTTCTGGAGCTCTTGCAGCAATGAGGCATCGGCCTCAAAGCTGGCGATGATCGGCTCGCCCTTGGCAATGAGCTCGGCGAGCGCCGCGTCGGCCAGGCTGGCGGCTTGCGAGGCTTGGATTTTCTTGATGCGTTTTTCGGCCTCGATAGCGGCGTCTCTAGTTTCCACTAAGGTGCGCTGGCCGTGAGCGAAGACGGCGTTGATCTGGGAGATATTGGCGCGCTCGACCAACATGGCGCTCATGATGTGGGGAAATTCATGGACCGTGACTGGCGCTTCGCCGAGGGCCGCGAGTTTTTCGTTAGCGGCATGGAGTTTGGCGGTGGCGGCTTTGAGTTCGTGGTCCCATTTCTCTACCATCTCGTTGAGGTGGTTCCAGGCGGCTTCGCCGCAGACCGCTTCGATGCGGCGCACGCCCGAGGCGATGGCGCCCTCGCTCTTGATTTTGAACAGCCCGATGGCACCGGTGTGGCGGACGTGGGTGCCGCCGCAGAGTTCCATCGAGTAACCGTTTAGATTATTAGGATCACCGCCGACTTGCACCACGCGCACTGTCTCGCCGTACTTGTCGCCGAAAAATTGCATGATATCCGCGCGGCCCTTGATCGATGCATGTGGCACTTCCGTCCATGACACCGGGACGTCGGCTTGGATCGCCGCGTTGACCTTTTCTTCCATCGCTGCGACTTGTTCGGAAGTGACCGCGCCGCTGTTGAAGTCGAAGCGCAGGCGGTTCTCATCGACCGCCGAGCCTTGCTGCGCGGCATCCGGGGACACCACCTCGTGCAAGGCCCAGTGCAGCAGATGGGTGGCGGTATGGTGAGCCTCGATCGGGCGGCGGCGGGCAGCGTCCAAGCGCAGAACCCCTTTGTCGCCAACCGCAATTTGAAATTTCAAATTTGAGATTTCAGATTTTGCCAGGACATGGGCGCGGGCTTTACCGATTTGTTGGGTGCCGGTGATGGGGATTTCGGCGTCGCCGATCACCAGGGATCCGGTGTCGCCGCTCTGGCCGCCCATCTCGGCGTAGCAGACCGTCTGGTCGGTGATCACAAACAGCGAGTCCTCCTGCGGATGAATTTCCAGGATGGTGGCCTCGACCTCGTCCAGCTCGAAGCCCACAAATTCTGTGACAGCTTCCGAGGAGACGTCCAGCGCTCTAACAACCGTGGATTTCTGCGCGGCACGGGCGCGGTCACGTTGTTGCTCCATGAGCTTTTCAAAACGCGGCATGTCCACCGTGAGGCCGCGCTCGGCGCACAGCAACTCGGTTAGATCGACGGGAAAGCCGAAGGTGTCGTAGAGTTCGAAGGCAAGGTCGCCGGAGAGTTCACCCTTGCCTAAATCCAGCAGCGCCTCCTCGAAGCGCTTGAGCCCGCGGTCGAGCGTCTGGTTGAAGCTGGCCTCTTCTTGTTCGAGGGTAGAGCGGATGGCGTCCTGGCGGGCTAACAACTCAGGAAACACGTCGCCCATTTGCGCGACTAGAGTATCGACGAGAGCGCCGAAGAACGGCTTATCGCCGGAGAAGCCGAGTTGGCGGCCATATCTAACGGCGCGGCGGAGGATGCGCCGCAGCACGTAGTTGCGGCCGGTATTGCCGGGCAGGATACCGTCGGCGATGGAGAACGAGAGGGTGCGCAAGTGGTCGGCGATGACGCGGAAGGCGATGGCGGTTTTGAGATCTTCGGCGAAGAGAGAGCGGTCGGCCCCGGGTAGCGGATAGATATCGGTATAGGTCATGCCGCTGAGGGTCTCGAGATGGCGGAAGATCGGCTGGAAGACGTCGGTGGCGTAGTTGCTAGGCTTGACCGAAAAATCGGTGAAGCCCTTGGTATTCTGGATGATTGAGCAGGCGCGCTCAAAGCCCATGCCAGTATCCACATGTTTGGAGGGCAGCTCGCGGAATGAGCCATCGGCCTCGGCATTGTACTGGATGAACACGAGGTTCCAAATTTCAATGCACAGGTCGGAGTCGTTGTTGACGAGTTTGCCCTGGGAGTTGCCCTCGGGTGTTAGATCGACATGGAGTTCGGAGCAAGGGCCGCAGGGGCCGGTTTCGCCCATCATCCAGAAGTTGTCTTTGACGCTGCCGTGGACGATGTGGATGGCCGGATCACAGCCTTTGGCGCGGAACAGGGCGGCCCAGATATCCCAGGACTCCTGGTCGAACTCGCCGGGGTCGCCGGGTTGCGGGGCATAGACAGAGGCGTACAAGCGGTTAGCGGGCAAGCCCCAGCGCTCGACCACCAGCTCCCAGGCCCAGGCGATGGCTTCCTGCTTGAAGTAGTTGCCGAACGACCAGTTGCCTAGCATTTCGAAAAACGTGTGGTGATAGGTATCGTAGCCGACGTCTTCGAGGTCGTTGTGTTTGCCGCCGGCGCGGATGCATTTCTGGGTGTCGGTGGCGCGGGGCGGGGCGTAGGGGGCTTTTTCGACGCCGAGGAAATACGGCACGAACGGGTTCATGCCGGCATTGGTGAAGAGCAAACCGGGCGACTGCGGCAGCAGCGAGGCGGATGGCACAACGGCGTGCTGCTTTTCACGGAAAAAATTCAGGAAACTCTGGCGAATGGCGGCGGCAGTCATAGACGCACCTGTCAAACCATGAATCCCGCCCCGTGGCACGCAAAATTTTCGCCAAACGCAGGGATTGCCGCGGGCGGGATATTTGGCATGCTGGTGGCCGCATGGATGCGCTGTTGGACTGGCCTGGGTTTTTATCGGAGTTTTCGCGGGAGGCGGAAGCGCGCGGGTTTGCGGGGCGGGAGCTGGTGGCATTGGCCAGCGGCCCAGTGATGGTCTGGGAGCGGGAGGCCGCCGGGCCGCGGGTCTACGTCTCGGCTGGCATTCATGGCGACGAGCCGGCCGGACCGCTGGCCCTGCTCGAGTTGCTCAAAGCGGGATTTTTCGGGGTCGAGTGTCATTGGCTGCTGAGTCCTGCGCTCAATCCGGACGGATTGGCGGCGGGCAGCCGGGGCAATCGAGCGGGCCGGGATCTGAACCGGGATTACTGGCAACGGCGGACGCCGGAAGTGCGGGCGCATGCGGCATGGCTGGAAGGCCAGCCGGCACCCGACTTATTTCTGTCTCTGCACGAAGATTGGGAAGTGGCCGGGTTTTACTTTTACGAAATCAACTTGGGCCCCGATGAACCGCAGCGAGCTCGCGCCATCATCGAGGCGGTGCGTCCATGCTGTGCCCCGGAACCCAGCCCGCAAATCGACGGTCATCAGGTGCGCGCCGAGGGGTGGATCTATCATGAGGCCGAGGCCGATGTGCCACAGGGCTGGCCCGAGGCGATCTTCTTGGCCAAACATGGCTGCCCGCTGTCGTTTACCTTTGAAACGCCCAGCCGTCTGGAGCTGGCCCGGCGCATCGCCGCACTGATGGCCGCGGTGCGGGCCGCCTGCTCAATAGGGCCGGGAGTTTAGCGGATACGGATCGGAAGACAGGCGTCTCGCCCAATACCGTTGGATTAAGCAGGAAGAGAAGAGGATTTAAACCGCAGATGAAGGCAGATTTGCGCAGATGAAGAGGTTTTTTGATTTTATCTGTGTTCATCGGCGTCCATCTGCGGTTGAAATTTCTCAATGGAACAGGATTGGGCGGCCGAGTTTGATATAATCCTGAAGTTTATCCCAGTATATTCAAAGTTGGCCTGCAATCTGCTATGAAATGGGCGAAGCCATGAAAATGTTTGAAGGCTACGATCCGGGGAAATTTTATGACGAGATGTTCGGTGCCGACGGCAGCGTGCGGAGTCACTGCGCACCATTGCTGCAGCGCTTCGGGCAACTCGAGCAGAAGGATTTTTTAGCACGCAAGGCAAATTCGGAACTCTACTTCCTCCGCCAGGGCATCACCTTCAATGTCTATCATGATGATCGCGGCACGGAGCGGATTTTCCCGTTCGACCCCATCCCGCGGGTCATGTCGGCCGAGGAGTGGGAACCGCTGGAAGCGGGTCTCACCCAGCGTTTGGTCGCCCTCAATTTGTTTTTGCATGATATCTACCACGACCAGCGCATCCTCAAGGACGAGGTGATCCCCAGGTGGTACGTCGAGCAGGCGACCCATTACCGGCCGGAGTTTCGCGGCGTGGATGTGCCGGGTGATATTTACATTCACGTCTGCGGCAGTGACCTGATCCGTGGCGCCGACGGCATCTACTACGTGCTAGAGGACAATGGCCGCTGCCCGTCGGGCGCTTCCTATTTGTTGGAAAATCGCAACGCCCTGAAGCGCACCTTCCCCAGTATCTTCGATGAAATGGGCGTGCGCCCGGTCGATTCCTATCCGCGCGACTTGCTAGCGATGCTTCAGCACATTGCGCCGCGCCGCGACGCCGATCCGGTCTGTGTGTTGCTCACTCCCGGTTGCCACAACAGCGCCTACTTCGAGCATTGTTACCTCGCGCGGGAAATGGGCATCGCCATCGTGGAAGGCCGCGATTTGGTGGTTGTCGATCGGTTTGTTTATATGCGCAACACCCGGGGCCTCAAGCGGGTGGATGTGATATACCGGCGCATTGATGATGATTTCATCGATCCGGTGGTCTTTCGCAAAGACTCAGTGCTCGGTGTGCCAGGCCTGATGAATGCCTATCGCGCCGGCAACGTTGCCCTCGCCAATGCCGTGGGCACCGGCGTGGCCGACGATAAGGTCATTTACTACTTTGTGCCCCGCATGATCGAATACTACCTCGGCCAACAACCGATCCTGCCGAATGTGCCGACCTATCTGGCATCCGAGCCCGAGGATCTGCAGTTCATCCTTGGCCACTTGCCCGAGTTGGTGGTCAAGGCCGCCAACGAGTCCGGTGGCTACGGCATGTTGATGGGACCGACGGCCAGTGCCGCCCAGATTGCCGATTTCCGCGCCCGCATCGTGGCCAATCCGCGCAACTACATCGCGCAGCCGGTGGTGGCTTTATCGCGCTCGCCGACGTGGTGTGACGGGGCGATGGAAGGCCGCCACCTGGATCTTCGGCCCTATATTATTTACGGTAAGGATGTAAAAATCGTGCCGGGCGGGCTCACCCGGGTAGCGCTTACCAAGGATTCGCTCATCGTCAATTCCTCCCAAGGCGGAGGCAGCAAGGACACCTGGGTGCTCCGCCACTAACCATTCCAATGCTTTCCCGCGTTGCTAATACACTCTACTGGATGGTCCGCTACGTCGAGCGGGCCGACAATCTAGCGCGTCTGATCGACGTGAACCAGCAGCTTCTGCTAGATAGCGAACGGCTCGACAGCGAGCGGCTGCGTGCCTTCTGGCAACCGATCATTCTGAGCACCGGCGAGGAGGATCTTTTCGGGGCGCTTTACGACGAGGCTGGCAGCAGCGAGGTAATCCGCTTCCTCACCGATGACACCCGCAACCCCAACAGCATCACCTCATGCATCGGCTTGGCGCGGGAAAACGCCCGCACCGTCCGCGACCAATTGTCAGATGACTTGTGGGAAGCTCTCAACGCGCTCTATCTGTTTTGCTGGTCGGCGGAGGCGAGTCATCTCATCGCATCCGATCCGCCGCGCTATTACGAAAACATCCGGCGTTCGTCAGAGACCTTTCTCGGCATCGCCGCCTCTACCTTGTCGCGGGATGAGGCGTGGGAATTCATGGACCTCGGACGGCACCTCGAGCGCGCTGATAAAACCACCCGCTTTCTCGATGTCTCGAGCTACCTGCCAGGTGGTGAGATGGGCGCGACGGCTCCTGAGGGGCTCCATTGGTCAGCCATCCTGCGCTCGTGCGGGGCATTGGGAGCTTTTCGCGCGCTCAACCGCGACATCAATGCGCACGCGGTGGTCGAATTTTTGGTGTTTTCCAAGGATTTTCCGCGCTCGGTGCGCTTCTGCATTGAAAAAGCCGACGTGAGCCTGCACCGCATTTCGGGCACCCCGCGCGGTACGTTTTCCAACCATGCCGAGCGCGAGACCGGTCGTCTACTCGCCGAGTTGAATTTCGGTGCTGCCGAGGATGCCTTTAGTGCCGGTCTTCACGAATATCTCGACTCGCTTCAAACACGCTTCAATCGGATCGGCGAGGCGATTTTCGAGAGCTACGTGTTGATGCCGGAGCGGATTGAGAGTTGTCTTGTGGACTCAGGTCAGGCACTTTCCGCCCTCGCCATATGGCAGATGCAACAACAGCAACAGCAATAGTGAGTGGTCTAGCCGAACCAGCAAGTCCCGGCATCGGCACCAAACTCGCGGTGTTGCACCGCACCACCTTCCACTACGCCGCGCCGGTCAGCCACAGCCTCAACACGCTGCATCTGGAACCGCGCACCTTCCCCTATCAGAAAACCCTGTCTTCGCTCATCCGGGTGCTACCGGCCACCCGCTTGCGACGCTTCACCGACCTGTTTCAAAACCACGCGCACCACTTCGAGTTGATCGAGCCACACGTTAGGCTCGAGATTGAGAGCCGGCTGCGGGTGCATAACTTGCCCTTGGTCATTCCTGGGGGGAGCCGCACGGCCGGCCGCGAAGACTTCGCCGAGCGGGGCGTGCAGGAGCGGATTTGGCCGTATTTGCAGGAAAGCAACCGGGTGCGCAAGTCGCCGGATGTTTGGCGGCAAGCGGTGGATGTCACCTGCGGCTTGGTCGCTGTGTTTGAGCAAGCCGGAGCTGTGATGGAATGGATTCACCGGGAATTCCGCTACGAACCGGGGTCCACCGGGGTCAAGGCCCACCTCGATGAGTCATTTGCCCTCAAGCGCGGCGTGTGTCAGGACTTTACTCATGTGATGGTGGGCATGTGCCGCACGGTGGGCGTGCCGGCCCGCTATGCTTCCGGCTACCTATATAACGGGCCGCGCGATTCGCTGGTCGGGGCTCAGGCGTCGCACGCTTGGTGCGAGGTGTATCTTCCGGGTGCTGGTTGGATCGGCTTTGATCCGACAAATAACCAAGTTGCCGACGAGCGCTACGTGAAAGTGGCGGTGGGCCGGGATTATGATGACGTGGCGCCGGTAGTGGGTTGTTACAGTGGCAGCGGCCACTGCCGCTTGGAAGTGTGCGTCGAGGTGGAAAAAATCTGAGTTGGGATTTAGGATTTCCGTTTTTCCTCCAAGTTTGAGAGGTCGGTGTGAGGGTTATTCGGCGGACCGCTGGCGGGCGGGGGTGTCCGTATCGACAGCTTCCGTGGCAGGTGTCGAGGCCTGGACCGGGGTGAGTAATTTTTTGAGTTCGTCACTCCATTTGCATGCATTGCGGTGAGTGAGGTGTTTTTCGATATGGGAGAGCATGCGCAGAGCCGCCGCGCGTTGATCACCACAGCGGAACAGGTCTGTCTCCATCTGCCATTGCAGGTCCGGCAGTGTTTCGGTGAGGAATTTCTCCTGCTCTTGCGAGTGACCCGTATCCGGCGAGAGCGGACGACCATTGGATTTGCTCTTGGCGTGAACGTCCTCAAAAACGACAGCTTCCTGACGCAGGCGTTTGAGCCAGCCAGCTCGCAATGCGGCAATGTTGCCACTCGTCCGCGATGGCGGCAGCAACACCGAATCGTAAACCTGCTCGAGATTGAGCGGTGCAAACGGCCATTTTTCCACTGATACCCCCTCAATTTCGTAAGCGCGGGCAAACACCGTGCTGGTGACATTTTGCCCCAGAACATCCCGCTGGCTGGTGAGCGTGGCCACGTCACCGAATAAGTCATCGACCACTTGCTGGGCCGGCGCTGCGAGCTTACTCAGGTCGGCCTTGTCCGAGGCCGCCTGCAGCGTGAGTACCAGCCAGTACAGTTGGTACATCAGCGCGCGGCGCGTCGCCGGGTCATTGAGATGGTCTTCCTGCTTCTTCCTCCACTCATTAAACTCGGATGCCTTGCGATGCTTGTCGTCAAAATCGAGCTTCTTCACACACTTCAGATACAACTCCATCACGGCTTTCTCATCGCTCATGGCGCTGCGATAGGCGGCGATGGCGGCGCGGAACCGCGCATCCACCCGCCCGGTAACCGTCCCGCGTAGTTTCTCCAAATTTTCCAGCAGTGCCTCGCGGTCGGCGGCGGACAAGGGATCGGCTGCCAGTTTGCCGCAAAAACTACTCAGGCACAGGATGAGACACAGCGTACGCATGCACCTCTGATGGCAAATTTAGCTACCCACGCCAAGCCCTAAGCCGCAAAAAGTGCGGATTGGGTTCCGCGCGGTCGGCTGGTGCACGAGGAGGGGATCGAACCCCCGACCGACCGGGTGTAAACCGGTTGCTCTACCGCTGAGCTACTCGTGCGGCGGGGCTGAGAATGGCTAGTCGTTGGCGGAAATCAAGCCCCGAGTGTTGCGGACTTGCGATGTGGCAGGCAAAGTGGTTTGTTTGCGCCACGCATGCATCTACGCCTATCGGATCAGGAACTCGCCACACTGGTGGAAATGGTCAGCCTCGCGGCCAACGTGGCCTCTTGGAATCAGAAGGACTCTGCCGACATGCAGGTGGCCACTTTTGAAGCGTTGGAGAGCAAAATTCTGGAGCGAGCGGGGCAAGCTGGGCTGGCGGGGTGGATTGAGTTTGATGAGGAGAACCAGCGATTTCGGGTTAAGCCGGAGGTGGAGGAGGGTTTATTTTACCACGAGTGTTACGATGAATTCCGCAACGAGAGTTTTTGGGAGGAATTGGCGGTGCGCTTGGCTGACCGGGATTTGGTCCGCGCCATCGGCATGCAGGCCTGGGAAAAACTCACCGAGGAGGAGCGCCGCACCCGCACCGCCGCTTGGGAAAAACGCTACTGGGAGGAGTTTGCCAAACACGGGGTCGATCACATCGTCGTCGTTGCCCCGCAGGGCCAAGGCTGAGCGACCCGTCCAAAGGTTGCGCCGGAAATCGCGGAATGAGTTGCCATCAGGTGCCCAAGCGGTTTGGATAGCGCGCTGCCATGACCGATCCAACCCCTGCCGCCGCTCCCTCGAAAGCCCGTGTGTTCGTGCGGCGCGCGGCCAGTACCGTGCTGCTGTGGGGAGTGGTGTGGCTGGCGTTCGCAAGCATGCGCAGCTGGGCGTATCTGGGTTTGCTCGGGCTGCTGACGGGGGTGGCGACGCGCGAGTATTTCCAGCTGCTGCGGGCGGCCGGTGTGCGCTGCTTTCCACGCTTCGGGCTGGCTTTGGCGCTGGGGTATAGCGCGGTTTTGTACGCCGGCTTGTTGCGGGGGACGGGCGCCAGCTTGGCCGGCTGGGATTTGTTCGCCGTCTGCGTGGCGCTCATCGGCGCTTTCATCTTGGAAATGCGCGGGTCCATCCGCGGGCTGGAAAGCTTGGTGGCCGTGTCCCTCAACCTCTGCGGATTGGTTTATATCGCGGTTTTATTTAATTTTGCGGCGAAGCTGTTGTTTTTGGTGCCCGGCTGGCAAGTGGGTACCGGGACGGTGGCTCAGCCCGCGGCGCTGTTGCTGTTCTGGCTGTTGGCGGTGACCAAGTTTGCGGACATGGGGGCCTATCTCGTCGGTTCGCTCATCGGGCGGCATAAGCTCATTCCGCAGGTGAGCCCGGGCAAGACCTGGGAAGGCCTGGCCGGGGCGCTGGTATTTTCGCAACTGGCCGGCTGTGGCCTGTACGCGGCCTTGCCGGGGGGCTTGGCGGTGCTCGGTGGCTGGGGTCACGTGGTGTTTCTCGGGTTTCTGTTGTCGGCGCTGGCGGTGCTCGGGGATTTGGCCGAGAGCGTGGTCAAACGCGCCCTGCAAGCCAAGGACTCTGGCCGCATGCTGCCGGGCATCGGCGGCGCGCTGGATTTAATCGACAGCATTTGTTTCACCGCCCCGGCGCTATATTTCTACCTGCAATGGCTGCTGCTTTCCGCCTCATGAGCCAACCCCGCAAACGCCGCGTCGTGCTGCTCGGGTCCACCGGCTCGATCGGCCGCTCCACCCTCAAGGTGGCGACCCAGCTCGCCGACCGCATCGAACTCGTCGGCCTCGCTGCGGCCGGCAGCATCGAGCCACTCGCCCAACAAGCACGCGCTACCGGCGTGCGCCATGTGGCAATCTATGACGCCAGCCAGGAGGCGGCGCTGCGGGCCTTGCTGCCGACCGGCGTGGAGGTCCACGTGGGTGCGGAGGGCTTGGTCGAGCTGGCCACCCTGGCGGAGGCAGACATTGTGCTGGTGGCCATTGTGGGCACGGCGGGTTTGCAACCGGCGCTCGCGGCGATCGAGGCGGGCAAGGATTTGGCGATTGCATCCAAGGAAATCCTGGTCATGGCCGGCGAACTCATCACCGCAGCGGCCACCCGCCACGGCGTCAAATTGCTGCCCGTCGATAGCGAACACAACGCAATTTTTCAATGCCTCGACGGCCAGCGCGGCGGGGCGGAGGCGGTGGAGCGACTCATTCTAACCGCGTCCGGCGGTCCATTCCGGACCCTGCCAGCGGCGGACTTGGCGCAGGTGACCCCAGCACAAGCCCTGCGCCATCCGACCTGGGAGATGGGGCCTAAGATCACCATTGATTCCGCCACGCTGTTCAACAAAGGTCTGGAAATGATCGAGGCACGCTGGTTGTTCGGCATCGGCATGGATCGCATCGACGTGCTCGTGCACCCGCAGAGCATCGTTCACTCGATGGTCGAATTCCGCGATGGCTCGCTACTGGCCCAACTCAGCCGCACCGATATGTGTTTCCCCATCCAATACGCGCTGACTTGGCCGGAGCGGGTGGCCGGCGGCCTGCGGGCACCGGATTTCGCCGCCCTGGCCAAGCTCGAGTTTGAGGCACCGCGCGATGACGTGTTTCCAGCACTGGGCCTGGCGCGGCGCGCTGGCCTGTGCGGCGGCACCCTGCCGGCCGTTTTTAATGCGGCCAACGAGGTGGCGGTGGCGGCTTTCCGCAGCGGCCAGCTATCGTTTCCAGGCATCTGGGCCTGTGTAGCCGCCGCAATGGACGCCCATCAAGTCCAGCCGTCCTCGTCCCTCGCCACAGTCCTCGCCGCCGATCTCTGGGCCCGCAACTCCGCCGCCGCCTTTTGCCGGCACAGTGCTTGAACCTGAACTCTAACCTTCAAAGTTGGTATTCGATCATGAAACCACGGATTTTACGGATTTTTTGCATGTGCATTCTCTCACCATTTGCAGCACAGCGGAAGTCCAGGACAAGCCCTATTTTAATCCGTAAAATCCGTGCAATCCGTGGTTGATCTAACATTAGATTGGCTTAAACCTCGGTTGGCGGGTTGAAGGGCCCCGCCCCACCCGATTTTCAAATTCCCTTACGGCATCCTTTCCTGTATCTTCCAAAGTCATGAATCGCACATTCCACCTCGTCGCTTTGTTGTTGATCTTGCTGCCCGCCGCTGCCAGCGCCGCGTCAGCCGACGCCGCACGCGTGGAAAAAACCTATCAACTCTCGCTGGACCAGTGGACCCAGGACCTGCGCGGCACCACCAGCGCCGAAGCCCGTGCCAAGGCATGGGCGGCGCGCCCGGATCCCGCCGCTGCCGCCAGGCAGATGTGGGCCGTCATCAGCCCGGCTCTGCGCGAACCCTGGACTCTCGAGCCAGCCGCTTGGTACCTGAGCATCGCCGCCGGCCTGCGCAGCACCCTGCCCAACGGCAGCAGCAGCTTGACCTTCGCCGAGGAAATCAAGGCCATCTATGCGGCAGTGGAGACCTATCACATGCAGAGCTCGGCCTCCCCGGCTACCGAGCCCGCCAAACTCCCGGCGCTCTGCCTCGCCATGGCCGCCAACGATGATCCTCGCTCGCTGAGCCTACTCGAAAAAATCCAGACCGCCCACGCCGATAAAAAGGTCCGGGGCGTCGCGGCTCTGGCCATCGCCATGCGCCTTAAATTCCTCGGTGATGATCCCGGCCTGATGTCCAAACGCCTCACTCTGCTGCGCAGCGCCATCATCGATAGTGCCGAGGTGGAGATCCACGGCGTTGCCGTCGCCAAGCTCGCCGAAGACGAACTCTATATCATCCGTTTTCTAACTAAAGGACGGGTGGCTCCTGACCTCAGCGGTGTCGATTCAGGTTCCATTCCAATGAAACTATCCTCTAACGCCGGTAAAGTCGTCGTTCTGCTGTTCTGGAACAGCGGCGTGCCGGAGGCGGCTCGCGTGCTCGAAATGACCAGCGCCCTAACCAAAAAGTTTGCCGGCAAACCCTTCGCCCTCATCGGCATCAACAACGACTCGACCGCCAGTTTGCGCGAAATGCAAAAACAGCCCGACCTGATCACTTTCCCCAATTTCTCCGACCCACAAAACCAGCTGGCCCACGAGTACCGCATTGGCGCCTGGCCCTTGGCTTATATCCTCGATGGCCAGCGCAAAATCCACTACGCCGGTCCTCCCGGGTCTTTCGTCGATATCACCGTCGCCGCCTTGCTCGAGCCAAGCCCACCCGCCGCCAAATAATTTCCTCCCCTCCGTGGTGGTCGCGGAAGAGCGGCCCATCAATGAGTGCCGAAGGCTCGGTTCATGAGCGTTGCTTCCGCATGGTCAAGGAGCCTAGCGTGGGGGGAATTCGCAGCTTGCTGAAAGGTATCCCTTGGTGCGGGATGGTTCCGCCGCTGTGGCACCCGCCCAGGGCGATTGGCTGAGCTGGCAATGCTTCCTCCAGCCGCTGCCATCGCCTTCGATTGACCCGTGCGGATTGTTTATTGTTGATTTCTGACGGGATCGATGAACCGTGCAGGAGCTAACAATGGCGGCTGGCCGCGCCCATGCAAAGCCTGCCAACGCACTTCGTCATTCAAAAATCGTTGCTGCCCGTCGCGGGCCACTCAGCCATCCGTCACCACCCTCGTGGACACCGCTCCCCCTGCCTTGCCAGAGCGTCGCAGCCAGCCCACGGGCAAGCATAACTGAGGGCTAAGCCCAGCTCTGGACTAGCAACTCACGGAGCCGCTGCGGATCGGTGGCCGAGGTTTTTGCCACAAAGCCGCGGGCATGCGCGAAATGCACATCCTCACAGGCCCCGATTTTGGTGAAATCAAGTCCCGGGTGGTCGTTGTGACGGGACAGTCCAAACCCCCTGCCCCGGCGGTCCGGGTAAACCAGTCCGACTACCTTGTCACCGGCCGGATGGCTGTCGATGAAACGGCTCAGTCCAGAGGATGGCTCCTCTGGGAGTGGATCGGTGCGGGGCAGGAACAACACATGGAACGGCCCCGTCGCGGATTTGATCTCCCAGAATTCGCCGACCTCGGCGATGAAATCCAGCCGCTGCCTCAGGCTTCTCAAGTAGTTGAGGAGGTCCTCGCCAATCCAGCGCATCACTTCCCACAAGCTATCTCCCGCCGCAAGTCGGGTGCTGGCGGCGAAGCGCCTCAGCAGCGTCATGTCGATGGGTGAGTTGAGTTTGGCCAGGGTGCTGCGCTCAATCCCAAGCCAGCGCGCCGTTTCCTGCGGGCCGCGGGTGTCGAGCCACTCGCTGGGCTCCAGCCAGTCGCAAAACGCCAGGGCGTCTTGGTAAACACCGAGGTGTTGGAGCACCAGACTCAAGGCGCACATCGGAGGATGATCCTTGGGAAACTGGTGATGATCGAAATTTCCCCTGTCTGGCTGATGCTCTCCACCCACGTCCACCACGGCCATGCTGGGATCCGCGAGTTCGGCGGCGCTGGGTTCCCGCCTAACGATGGGGACGGGGCTATGTGCCAGCAGCACGCAACAGGCAAGGAACTCGTCTTTGTGCGAGCCTCCGGGGTGAGTCAGGATTTGGGAAAAGGTCATGGCGCGTACGGTCGGCAGCCTCTACCCTCCCAACTGAGTTGGCAATCCTCGAAAAACTTAAAACCGTGATCCACGTGGAGCGACCAGGTGCGCCGCCTTCTAAAATGGGTTCACAACTCAGTAAACGACCTCGCTTTCAACGAATTGCTTAGAAAGTTGGATTCCCCTAATTCGTGGCAAAGAAACCACTGAGGAGAAATTGATAAATATTTCAGTGGCATCAGTGGGAATCAGTCCCTCAGTGGTAAAATTCGTCACGCCCAATCCCCACAGGAAACCTTGAGCTTGCCCGCAATTTGAGGGAATTGAACTTGCTCGACCCAGTGGTGCCTTTGAGGTCATGCACTGAGTTCAGAGATTCGGCTGATGCCCGACCCAGCTGATGACCTCACGAGACAGACGCAGGGGCGTTGCGCGGCCCTGCGATCACGGCAGGATTGCAAAAATCCGCATCCGTGGCACTATCCGGCATGGATCTTGCCGAAATCACCTGCCCAACCTGTTTTGAGGTGTTTGAAGTCGCCGTGCCGCATCCCGACGAAATGCCGACGGAGGTGGACTACGATTGCGAGGTGTGCTGCCGGCCGATGACTATCGTTTTCACCGAGGACGATGTCTATGCACGGGGATTGGCTGACTAATACATGATTACATGGTGACAGATATAAAGTGGAGAATTTCCATGAGTTGCCTTGGAAAATCCGACGGGTGAGCACTTCGGGATATCGTGAAGGCTGCTAGCTGCCGCGCGGGACTTGGAGATCAGGGCTCAATCGTCGAGGTGGCTGCTGAGGGATTCGCGCAGGGTGCCGCGGGCTCGGAATAACAGACTCTTGACTGCGGATACCGAGAGCTTGAGCACGCCCGCGATTTCCTCGTAGGGCATCTGCTCGTAGCGCCGCAGCACCACAGCGAGGCGCTGGGCTTCCGGGAGCGCGGCGATGGCCGCATCCACGGCTTTGCAGAGTTCGGCTTGCAGCAATTCGGCGTCAGGTTCCAGGGCGGAATCCGCTTGGATTTGGAGGTGGGAGAATTCCCCCCGTTCGTCGGACGACACTTCCTTGCGGCGGCTGCGGCGGCGACTTTCATTGAACACCAAATTGCGGGTGATCGTGAACAAGTAGGTGGTGAATTTGGCATCCGGCCGGTAGTTCTTGGCGTGACGCCACAGGCGCAAAAATACCTGCTGCGAGATATCCTCAGCTTCCGACGGGTTGCCGAGCATTTTCGCCACGGTGCCCACCACGGCATCTTGGTGGCGCTCAACCAAGCTGCGAAACGCCGCGTGATCGCCCCTGCCGACGCGAGCCATCAGGGCCACGTCGAGCGCGTTTTCATCGCTAGGGTATGTCGCGAGACTAGCCTCCATCGGAAAAATTGTGGGTCGGGCGATTCACCTTGGAATGGTACTGTGTCTGATCTGCTTGATGCATGTCATATCCCTTCGTCATGGGGTAGAGCAGGAACCGTTTTAACCTTTTCAGAGTTTTCGAATCTTCTCCTCCAGCGCTTCCTCGA
>Ga0114962_10001719_pt1 | contig 18718 bp, 14 predicted proteins | sample C_130820_MF_Meta_FD_87017 | JGI IMG/M metagenome (GOLD analysis project Ga0114962, IMG submission 87017) | Freshwater microbial communities from Lake Croche, Canada to study carbon cycling - C_130820_MF_MetaG | ecosystem: Environmental > Aquatic > Freshwater > Lake | place: Lake Croche, Canada...
GCAATACGCGCCTCTTGTGTTCCAGAACCTTTCGTAGAATAGAATCCATTTGCTGGTGCCATCATTACAGTAGCTCCATTGTATTCAAAGTCTTCCAGTAACCACTGACAGAATTTCTCTGCGTCATCCACAGGGAATTTCGCCACACAATAGAATGCGCCACTTGGTTTCGGACAAAATACACCAGGAATGCTATTTAAACCGTCTACCATGATGTTTCTACGAGTAACATATTCTTCTACGACATTATCAAAATAAGATTGTGGCGTATTCAACGCAGCTTCTGCTGCAATTTGATCAATCGTTGGCGGAGATAAACGTGCTTGACCAAATTTAAGAGCAGCTGAAATAACTTCATGATTTTTAGATATTAAAGCACCGATTCTAGCTCCACACATCGAATAACGTTTAGAAACAGAATCGATCATAATTACATTATTCTCAATCCCTTCCAAATTCATCGTGGAAAAAGGAACTGCACCATCATAACAAAACTCTCTATAAACTTCATCCGCAAACAAGAATAAATCATGTTTTTTAACGATGTCGCGTAATTTCTCTAATTCTTCTTTTGTATATAAATATCCAGTAGGATTTCCTGGATTACAAATCAAAATGGCTCTCGTCTTAGAAGTGATTTTTTTCTCAAACTCTTCTACTGGAGGTAATGCAAATCCAGACTCTATAGACGAAGCTACTGGAACAACAGTTAAACCTGCAGTAACTGCAAATCCATTGTAATTTGCATAAAAAGGTTCTGGTATAATCACTTCATCTCCAGGATTACAAGTCGTCATGAAACCAAAAATCAATGCTTCAGAACCACCAGTTGTGATAATGATATCTTCTGGATTAACTGGTAAACCTGTACGTTGGTAAAAAGCAGATAAGCCATTTCTATACGACTCTAAACCAGCAGAGTGCGTGTACTCAATCACTTTTTGATCAAAATTTTTGATTGCATTCAAAGCAACCTCTGGGGTTTCGATATCTGGTTGACCAATATTTAAATGGTAAACTACCTTCCCTTTTTTCTTTGCTGCATCTGCATATGGAACCAATTTACGAATTGGTGATGCAGGCATATCAATGGCTTTCTGTGCTATCTTTGGCATAATCGTATTTTAAAGTTGCAAATTTAATGAAATCTTCAATAAAACATTCATTAGTTTTGTATTTACAAGTCTAAATTTCTCATCAAATGCTATTCAAAAAAACTACACTACTTTTTTCACTCGTCGTATTCATTTTTCTAACAACTTCTCAAGCTTATAAATCGACATACTCAAATAAAATTCGTAAAGGGTTCGAGAAATTAGTAGATGTTCAAACGCTTGATTCTTCGATTCGAGTAGATTTAAAATATGCTTCAACAGATAATTTCATGAAAAAGCGATTGTATTTTGATATCGAGAAAGCATATTTACAAAAAAGCATTGCGCAGCGTTTGGTAAAGTGTAACACTCTCCTCAAGACATTAAGACCATCCTTTCGTTTATTAATTTACGACGCTGCCCGTCCTAAGTCTATTCAACAAGCAATGTGGAATGCTTTGGATACAATTCCAGTGAAAAAACGTACTAAATTTGTTTCAAATCCTACCAATGGAAGTGTTCATAATTATGCTGCAGCTGTAGATTTAACAATTTGCGATCTACAAGGTAATCCATTAGACATGGGAGCAGGTTATGATGATATTCGTTTGATTGCCTATCCGAGCAAAGAAGAATATTTCTTAAAGAAAGGCTTACTTTCTAATAAACAACTAGCAAATAGAAAACTATTACGTAAAGTAATGACTTCTCAAAACTTTAAAAACATCCCCACAGAATGGTGGCATTTTAACGGCGTTTCACGTAAAGAAGCAAAAGCAAAGTTTACTATCCTAGAATAAGGTTTTCAAAATCTGGGTTAATTTCCATTAACTCAAGGATACGAACAATTACAGCGTCAACGACTGAATCTGGACAAGAGGCTCCTGAGGTTAATATAATTCGCACCTTCTCTTTATTCTGGAGAAAGTTGTTTAATAGCTCCTCTTTTTTGTTATGTATATCAAACGAAGTGATGGTTTCTTTATTAGCAATACTTTTTTCAGAAAGTATAAAATAAGTCTTAAATTTTTCTTCTAATAATTCCACCAAATGTGTGGTGTTTGAACTATTGTAACCACCAACAACTATTGCTAAATCCGCATCTTCTTCGAGCAATCCCAAAGTAGCAGACTGATTATCATTTGTTGCATAACATAAAGTGTCACGAGTATCTGCGATGTGATTTTTGATAGACTCTTCCCCGTATTTAGTAATCATTGTATCGCGAAGAAATTCAGTTATTTCTTGTGTTTCACTCGCTAACATAGTGGTTTGATTAACGACACCAATTTTAAGAAGATCAACTTCTGGATTAAATCCTTGCGAGTATTTACCAGTAAAATACTTCTTAAACTCTTCTGAAGTTAATGTACCAGTAATAAATGCACTAACTTTTTTTGCTTCCTCCAAATTTTTTATCACTAAAGTAGGAGCGTTTGAATTACTATGCGAAAATGTTGCACGTGTTTCTTCATGGTCATGCTTTCCGTGAATGATAATCGTATGGTTATTTTGTCCAAGTGTTTCTGAACGATTCCAAACTTTTTCCACAAAAGGACAGGTAGTATTATACGCTTTGATATCAACACCAATTTCGGTTAGTTTTTGTTCAATTTCGAGTGTTGTACCAAATGCTGGAATAATAACTATATCATCTGAAGCAATAGATTCCCAAGGAATTAATTGGTTTCCGTGTGTATCTTGAATAAAGGTAATACCATAGCTTTGCAAATCTTCATTTACACCTGGATTATGAATCATTTGACTCAATAAAAATATACGTTTACCAGGATTAGAATGAACTGCTTTATATGCGATTTCAATAGCGTTTTCCACTCCATAGCAAAATCCAAAATGCCTAGCAATTAAAAATTCAACCTTTCCAAATTGAAGTAAAGTAGGTGTAAAGTCTTTCTTTCGAGGGTCTTGCAATTTACGAGCAGTCTTAACTTTACTTATAATTGGTGAACGGTAAAATTCAGGTATTTCAAACTTTTTCATAGATTAGGACTGCATTTGAATGTTTACCAAATTAGCATAAATACCATCTGATAATGCATTTAGTTCATCATGTGTACCTTCTTCTGCTACTTTACCATTTTCAAGTACGTAAATTTTATCGGCTTTACGAATGGTAGAAAGTCGATGAGCAATAACAAAAGAAGTTCTTCCTTCCATTAATTTATCCAAGGCTTCTTGCACCAATTTTTCGGATTCAGAATCAAGTGCGGATGTTGCCTCGTCCAAAATTAATATTGTAGGATTTTTCAATAACGCTCGAGCAATAGCGATTCGTTGTTTTTGTCCACCAGACAATTGAATTCCTCGATCTCCAACTTGTGTTTTCATCCCTTCCGGGAAAGCTTGAATAAACTCAAATGCATTAGCTTGTTTGGCAGCTGTTAAAATTTCTTCTTTGGAAGCATCTGGTTTACCAAAAGCAATATTTTCTTCGATGGTTCCAGCAAATAAGATAACTTCTTGTGGTACTAACGCTATTTTTGAACGTAAATATTCCGTTTCAATTTCATTACATGGAATTCCATCAAACATTAAGTTTCCTGCATTGATTTCAAAATAACGAAGTAGGAGAGAGGCAATGGTAGATTTACCAGCACCAGAAGAACCAACAAGTGCAATGGTTTGGTTCGCTTTACTTTCAAGTGTAATTGATTTCAATACAGTTAAATCTGGTCGTTGTGGATACGAAAAGTTTACATTTTCAAAAGAAACAGCACCTGAAATAATTGGTCTTAAATTCCCTGTTAATAATTCTTTTTCGTTCTTCGTTTCGATAATTTTCATCAAACTTTCAGTTGCACCAACGGATTTTTGAAGACTAGCCCATAATTCCGGTAAAGAGCCGATAGAAGCTCCCATCATGATAGTATAAAAAATAAACGAAATAAAATTTTTACTCGACAAATCTGGATTTGGTCCTTGTGTCATTAATAAACCTCTCCAGATGATAAATACAATGGCACCAAACAAACAAAAAATGATAAAAGAAATAAATAATCCTCTCCAAACTCCCGCTTTAACATTTAATTTACGTATTTCATCAATACTAACTTTGTATTTTAATAACGCTAGTGCTTCATTGGTAAACGACTTTACGTTCGAAATTCCAGTTAAATTCTCTTCTAGTATTACATTAGACTCAGCTGCTTCATCTTGCGCTTTTTTAGATAATTTACGGATAAACCTACCGAAAAACACAGCAATTAAAGCCATTACAGGTACCGTAGCAAGCATAATTAAAGCAAGTTTCCAAGACAAAAATGCCAGGAAAATAATACTTCCAATGACAATTACTGCTTGTCTAAAAAATTCAGCAATCGTAGTTCGTAGTGTTTCTTGAATTTGCGTAATGTCCGATGCTATACGAGAAGTAAGTTCGCCTACTTTGTTTTGATTAAAAAAATCCATCGGCATGTAGATTAATCTAGAAAATGCATCGTATCGTAAATCTCTAAGTGTGTTTTCTGTTACATTGGTAAATAATATAACTCGAAAATAAGAGAATATTGCTTGAAGTCCAAAGGTTACAAATAATGCAAAAGCAACTACATTCACATTACCAAAATCAATTAAACTAATCACTTTAGAAGGAGTAGTTGTAACTTCTGGAGCTTGATTAATTCCTCCCAATAATTGCCCCATTAAAAATGGAAAAACCAATCCAATAGAAGAGGAGAACACTAAAAATACCCACCCAAGTATAAAAGTGGATTTGTATGGCTTTAAGTATTGAAAGATGTTTTTAGCTTTCGCAATAGATTCTTTAGTAAGTTTGATTTTTTCCGTTTTCTCTTTTTTTGGTCGTAGCATTGTTGTATTTTTGTAACACACAAATTTAGTGCATTGCATCAAAGAATTCATCTAAGTTGATTTCTTTTTTATTTTTTTCATTAAATAGTTTGTAAAACAAAATATTTTGCTAAATTTGCACACTCAAAACACAAGTAGAAATAAGATTTAAAGAATATATATCATGAAAAGAACGTTTCAACCTTCCGTAAGAAAAAGAAAAAACAAACACGGTTTCCGTGAGCGTATGGCTACAAAAAACGGTCGTAAAGTTTTAGCTGCACGTCGTCGTAAAGGAAGAAAAAAATTGACTGTTTCTAGTGAATCTAACCACAAGCGTTAATTCATTTAGTTTAAATATTTAAGGTTATCCGTTTGGGTAACCTTTTTTTATGTCATTATTTTAGAAAAAATCCCCAAAAAAAAAGTCGCTCCCATCAAGGAAGCGACTTTTTTGATTTAATCAAGTCCCAATATTAGAAAGTAATATGCCTTTCTTTTTTCTCTTCGTAAATATCTGGAATAGTTACTAATATCCCTGTTTCTTCTACATCGCCAAACTCATGATTCACCGCTGTTCCAAAAGTTTTCATTGTCGGTGAAAGTTGCATGTAAATATTTACAAGTGGTGGCACATTTTCATTTCTTGAACGTACAAACGAATTCAACACTTTAAAACCATCTTTGAAAGACAAACTATTTAACTGTTCCTCAACAAAAGCACAATCATAATCCTGCACTAAAGGATGGAATGGTTTCATTAGTTTTTCTGTATCTGGAAAATAGTGATGCATAAAATGGAGCAAGAAATCTCTTGATTCACGATCATAAGTAGGATACATCGTTACTTTTCCAAAAAAGTACTTCATACTTGGGTTGGTTAAAATGATAGCTCCTAAGCCATCCCAAATGTTATCTAGCGCAAAAAGGCCTTTGCGAGGATTAACGGCTGGCTGAAAGTTAGGTTGAACCCAAGATCTACCCAATTCAATGGTTAAAGGAAGATAATTTTGAACAAACGTATCGGAAAATTCGAAATAATGACTAGTTGACAAATGAATACCTTCCGAAGTAATGGCATTTTTACAAAGTATATACCTGTATCCACCAACAATTTCTTCATCTTCTGGTGACCATACGATTAATTGCTCATAACATATGTCTGCAGTATCAAATTCATCCAAATCAAAAGGCAAGCCGGTTCCTCCACCGGACTGACGAAAAGTTACTTCACGTAATCTGCCTATTTCCTTTACTGTATTTGGTGCGTTATGGATGTTAACCGAGTAAATTTCATTCCCTCCTTTACGAGTGGTACGTATAAAGCGCTCTTGATTTAATTCTTGTTTAATTACTTCTTTGGAAACTGGAGCGATAATAGGTTGTTGCATAATTTATTGTTCTGAATATGAATATACTTGTTTGCGAATTTCATTCGCCCAATCTTTTTGTGATTTTGAATTTGAAAGGTATTCTGGATAAATTGGTTTTCCAAATGTTAATTTCATTTTTGCATTTTTTTGCTTAAACAATTCATCTACCAAAAAAAACATTTCAATATTTGCTTTAATCCCAATTGCTTTTCTAAAATTAGCTAATCGATAGAAAAAATTAGAAAGTTTACCATCTATATAAACCGGTACGATAGGTTGATTGTGTTTTATAGACAATGAAACAAACGTTTTTTTCCATTCTAGATCTTGTACTTTACCATTTGTTTTACGGCTTACTAAACCAGCTGGAAATATACATACCGCACTTCCAGTTGAAAAAATTTCGTCAATCTTCAACAAATTAGAATTCGAATTTCTACCGTGCTTATTTACCCCAACAAACATTCCTTGCATACTTACTAAATGTAAAAGAATATCATTAACGATAAATTTTAAATCCGTTCGGTGACTCTTTAATGCGGTTACCAGTGCCATTGCATCCATCCCACCAAGTGGATGATTCATTGCTAATGTAACTCCACCTGTTGTTGGTACATTTTCAATTCCTTTAACTTCTAACGCAATATTAAACCGATCAATAACGGCCTGACAAAAATCTTGATTGTGTTTATCTTTATTATGAAGAATTACCTCATTTACATCCTTTTCATGAAGAATACGCTGTACATACCGAATAATAAAGTTTGGGAGTAACTTTAATAATCGAGGATTTTTATCCCCAATAATTTTTCGAATATCAATAAATTTAGTTTCTTCCATAATATGTGCCAATCACAAAAATAAGGGATAAAAATGAAAACTGAAAATATTTGAAACTAAATGAAAATCTAATTAATTCGTTACATAAATTAACATTTTTTTGATTTTTATTTGTTTATTAAAAATACTTTTATAAATTAGCAGAAGAAACAATTAATAATAAACGCCTATTGGAAAAACATTACTCTATTTAGTATAAATCGACTTCGGTCATAAATAATAGAGCTATGTTTAGTACTTTGGATGATTCCCTATTGGTGAATCAATATATTTCAGGCGATCAAAAATCATTAGAAATCCTTTTAAAAAAATACAAACGTATTATTTTTAAAACTATAATTTCGAAAGTAAAATCTACGGAACTTGCAGAAGATTTATTTCAGGATACTTTTATTAAAATAATCAATACATTAAAGACTGGAAAGTACAATGAGGAAGGTAAATTTCTTCCTTGGGCACTTCGAATTGCGAATAACTTAATTATCGATTATTTCCGTAAAAATAATTCACGTAAAATGATCTCTGAATCTTCTTCTAGTTCAGATACATTTAATGTATTTACACATATGGAATGTGATTCTACACCATGGATAGAACAAGTTATGCAAACAGAGCTCTATACAGAACTAGTAAATGGTATCGAATTACTTCCTGCAGCGCAGCGTGAATTAATTGAAATGCGCATTTTTCAAGGTATGTCATTTAAAGACATCGCGGAAGAAAAAGAGATAAGTATAAACACGGCACTTGGAAGAATGCGATATGCGATTCAAAACTTGCGAAAATTAATGGAGGAGAAAAATGTACTTATAGAACTATAAAAAATTATAAATACAATAGTAAAGGCTGTCCTTGTGAGACAGCCTTTACTATTTATAAAAATCTAGTTGTTACTATTTATTTCCCGTGGCATTGTTTGTATTTCTTTCCACTTCCACACGGACAGGTATCATTTCTTCCAATTTTTGGCTCAACAACAATTGGTTGTTTTTTCACAACTTCTTCTTCTAAAACTTCTGCATCTTCAATACCAGAACCTAATTGTGCTTTTTCGTAATGATTTTGAATTGCAGCAGCGCGGTTAGTACTTTGGATGGATTCTTGTTCGTATGCTATATCCATTTTAACAAGCGATTCCACTGTTTGAAGATTTAATCGACCTAACATGGATTTAAACAATTCGAACGATTCTAATTTATAAACAATTAAAGGATCTTTTTGCTCATAAACAGCTTGTTGAACAGAGGTACGTAATTCATCCATTTCACGTAAATGTTCTTTCCATTCATCATCGATTAGCGCTAAAGTAACATTTCGTTCAAAAGCAGTTATCAATGCTTGACCATTCGTTTCGTATGCTTCTTTCAAACTAACAATCATTTGCATTTCTTTCACGCCATCAGATAATGGGAATAGAATATTTTCAAACGTGTTGTTATGATTTTCATAAACACTTTTTACTTGACCATAAGCTTTTTGAATAATACGATCGTTTTTATGTTTATAATGTACCATTACAGCATTATAGACTTTATCCGAAATCACATTTTTGTTTAATGTAGCGAATTCCGCTTCATCAACAGGTGATTCAATTCCTAACACACGGAACAATTCAAATGTAAATTCTTCATATTGAGTAGCATGTGGGAAATTGTATACAATGGAGTCAGCAACATCATACAACATATTTGCAATATCCAAACTTAATCGATCTCCAAATAATGCATTATGGCGTTTTTTGTATATCGCTTTACGTTGTGCACTCATCACATCATCATACTCAAGTAAACGTTTACGCATACCAAAGTTATTTTCTTCTACTTTTTTCTGCGCACGTTCAATCGATTTTGAAACCATGCCATGCGTAATTACTTCTCCTTCTTTAAGCCCCATACGGTCCATGATTTTCGCAATACGTTCTGAACCGAATTTACGCATCAAATCATCTTCCAAAGAAACAAAGAATTGAGAGGAACCAGGATCGCCTTGACGACCAGCACGACCACGCAGCTGTCTATCAACACGTCTAGAATCATGTCGTTCTGTACCAATAATAGCTAATCCTCCAGCTTCTTTTACTCCTTCTCCTAATTTAATATCTGTACCACGACCAGCCATATTTGTTGCAATTGTTACCGCACCTGCTTTTCCAGCTTCAGCAACTATTTCAGCTTCTTTTTGGTGGTGTTTTGCATTTAATACTTGATGTGGAATACCACGCATTTTAAATGAACGACTTAAAAACTCGGAAATTTCTACTGTTGTTGTACCGACCAGTACAGGACGACCTTCTTTTACCAAACGTTCTGTTTCATCGATTACGGCAGAGAATTTCTCACGTGCGGAACGATATACTAAATCATTTAAATCTTTACGAGATATTTGGCGGTGAGGAGGGATTACAACTACATCTAATTTATAGATATCCCAAAATTCTTTTGCTTCCGTTTCTGCAGTACCTGTCATACCAGCTAACTTGTGGTACATACGGAAATAATTTTGTAATGTAATTGTTGCGTAAGTTTGTGTTGCAGCTTCAATGGTAACGTTTTCTTTTGCTTCAATCGCTTGGTGTAGTCCATCGGAATAACGACGTCCTTCCATTATACGACCTGTTTGCTCATCTACGATTTTTACTTTACCATCCATGATAACATACTCTACTTCTTTTTCAAATAGGGTGTAGGCTTTCAAAAGTTGGTTTACCGAATGAATACGCTCTGATTTCACACTAAAATCACGAATCAATAAGTCCTTGCGTAATTGTGTATCTTCCAAAGGAAGATTTTCCTTTTGAAGTTTAGCAATTTCACCACCAATATCTGGAATCACATAAAAATCAGAATTTTCACCATCTGAAATTAAATTAATTCCTTTTTCCGTTAATTCAATCGTATTATTTTTCTCATCAATAACAAAAAACAGTTCCGCATCAATTTTTTTCATATGCTTTCCTTGTTCTGCCATATAGGTATTTTCCACTTTTTGTAAGTGGGCTTTAATACCAGGTTCCGATAAGAATTTAATTAATGGTTTGTTTTTCGGTAACCCTCTGTAAGCTCTTAAAAGAGCTATTCCACCTTCCTCTAAAGCTGTTTTAACATCTTTTTTATCGTCTCCAGGAGCATTAATAACAGCTAGTAATTTTTTAGCCTCTACCAATACTTGATTCACATAAGCTTTTTGTGCGTCTACTAATTTAACCACGCGAGGTTTTAACTCATGGAATTCATGCTCATCTCCTTTTGGAGTAGGACCAGAAATAATTAATGGTGTTCTAGCATCATCAATTAAAACAGAATCGACCTCGTCGACAATCGCAAAATGATGCTCTCGTTGCACTAAATCTTCGCGATTACTCGCCATATTATCACGTAAGTAATCGAAACCAAATTCATTGTTTGTACCAAATGTAATATCTGCTAAGTATGCATTTCTTCTCTCAGGTGAATTAGGTCTATGCTTATCAATACAATCTACTCTTAAACCATGAAATTGGTACAAAGGTCCCATCCATTCTGAGTCACGTTTTGCCAGGTAATCATTCACCGTTACTAAGTGAACTCCTTTTCCGGAAAGTGCATTTAGATACACAGGCAATGTAGCAACTAATGTTTTACCTTCCCCTGTTTGCATTTCGGCGATATTCCCTTTATGAAGAACTGCACCACCCATTAATTGAACATCGTAGTGAACCATCGACCAACTTACTGCTGCTCCTGCAGCTGTCCATGCGTTATGCCAAATTGCTTTATCACCATCAATCGTAATACCATCTTTTTGATTTGCTAATGCACGATCAAAATCTTGTGCGGTAACTTCTAATTGACCATTCATTGCCCAACGTCTAGATGTTTCTTTAACCACAGCAAATGCTTCTGGTAAAATCTCTAGTAAAACCTCTTCAATTTTTTGGTTAACTTCTTTCGAAAGAACATCCATTTTTTCAAACAAAGGTTCTTTATCGTCTACTGAAGTCTCAGGGTCATTTGCTCTAACTCGAATTTCTTCAATCTGCGCTTCAAGTTCTTTTGTTTCTTCTTGAATTAATTTTTGAAAACTTCGTGTTTTTCCACGTAATTCGTTATCCGTTAAAGTTTCGAATTGTGTAAAAAACGCATTGGCCTTATCGATAATTGGTTGATATTCTTTTTGTTCTTTATTAGCTTTATCACCAAAAATCTTTTTTAAAATACTTGTTATCATTTTATATGTTTTATTCGAAAATAGAAGAATCTATTTTACCATTTATTTCTATATTTTTTACTATCCCGTTAAAAGTCAATCCTTGCATTTCAATAGAGATTGTGTATGGTTGAAAGATTCCATTCACTTGTTTAAAATCTCCATAATTAAATGTTTGTGAGTTCCCATCTTCAGAGGAGATAGATCTAATTTTATAGAACGTAGCAACATCAAAATAATCATAGGATTCTCTAATACCATCTGAATATTTGAGAACATAGGCATCTTTACCGTTAACAACTTCAATTCCTAATAATTCGTAATTAATATTGTTTTTAGTAAAATATAATTCCGGGAAAATCCCAGCTACTTTTTTCTTTGCATCTAACGTTTCTTTCGTCATTGGTGTTTTACCACGTTGATCTTCATCGTATCCTTTATCTCCATTAAAGACGCTTTTTTGAATAGTATTTCCAGCCATGCTCAATAACATTGTTTCTTTATCATTTTGGGATAAATAATCCAATTTTATAATCGGCATTGGTATTTGTGGAGCTGTTAATTCCGTTTCACGTTTAAGCGTTTTAATTTTTGTAATCGTTTTATGGGCTTTTTTCAGGGAAGTTGTATTGGTTACACTTGTTAAATATTTTTCGATCAATACTTCTTTAGAAATTGTTGCCTTTTTGATTTCTTTAATTTCTTGACCTAAAGCATCCAATTTTTCTATAGTTCCATCAGAATCAAATCTTTTCAATTTATCCAATATCGCTGGATTTCCAACTACGATAATATTACATCCAGATGCTGTTAAATATTGTTTGGCTGCATCCAAAATCTCTGCTTTTGTAATACCATCTAATCTTTTTAAATAGGTTTGATAGTAATCTTTTGGTAAATTAAATTTGATAATATTTAATGCAAATTGAGCAATTGTCATTGGTTTCTCTAAGGATCTAGCGAAATTACCAGCTAATAATGCTTTTATAGCCGTTAATTCTTCGTCGGTAACTTCCGATTTTTGAATACGATCTAATTCAAATAAAATTTGCGCTACTGCACTATCTGTAACATCATTTCTAAAGTTTCCAGAGATAGAATAATAACTTCCATCTTCAGTAACATTCGCTCTAGAATAGCAACCATAGGTATAGGCTCTTTTTTCACGTAAATTTTGGGATAAACGTGCGCCAAATCCACCACCGCCGAAAATACCATTTAATGTATTTAACACTAACTGATTTTTGTCTCCAGATTTAATTTTCATTGGAAAAGAAACCGTAATAACAGACTGAGGCGCACCTGGTTTTGCAACGAAAATTACACGATTACCAACATGATAAAATGGATCATTGTATTTTGTCGTTATTTTATCATGTCCTTCCCATGTTCCAAAATAATGTTCTGCCCAACGTTTCGCTTGGTCTTTCGTTACATCACCAACAATAACTAAATAACTTCCTTTTGGAGTAAATAATCCGCGGTAATAATTTTTCACGTCTGAAATCGTAATGTCTCGCAATGTATTTTCTGTCTCAACTTCTCCATAAGGATGTCCAGATGGGAAATTTGCTCGAGCCTCAGCATTGGATGCCATCGCCCCTGGATTTGATTTAGAAGATAAGATGTTAGATTCTTTCATTTTTTTCAAACGATCAAATTCTTCTTCTGGAAAAGTTGGACGTAATAAAACATCAGACATTAGATCTAACCCTTTTTCTACATGTTTAGTTAAACATTGTAAAAACACGTTTTCGGAGGAAGAACGAAGTGTAGCACCGATGTAATCTATCTCTTGGTCTAATTGGTCTTTCGATCTCTTTTCTGTGCCAGACATTAATAATTCTCCAGCTAAACTACTTAATCCAGTTTTTGAACCTTCAATGATAGGATTAGCTCCTAAAACAAAATTAAAAGATACTCTTGGTAATTTGTGATTCTCCGATAAAATGATAGTAATACCATTTGGTAGAGTAAAAACCTCAGATTCTTTAATGTTTATCGTTGGCGCAGTACTACCTGTAGGTCTAACAGAACGATCTAGCTGACCATAAAGAATAAGGTTAGTACAGGTTGCTATACATAGAAATAATAACTTTTTCATAGTGCAATTAATTGGAAGATTTTGGTAAATAAATCAAGATAACCCGAGAATCTTTTGTTAAATATTTTTTCGCAACACGTTGAATATCTGCTGGTGTAATAGTCAAATAACTGGATAATTGTTTATTGATAAGTGCAGTGTTTTTACGGTACATATAGTTATCTGCTAAATTTTCAGCAATTCCTGCAACACTACTGTTAGAACTTACAATATTGTTTTCATATTGATTGATCACTTTTTGCAATTCTTCTTTGCTAACTAATTCATTTTGGATACGCGTAATCTCTTCGTCCATAGCATCTTGAAGTGTTTTTAAATCCACTTTATCTGCTGCGATCGTTGCTACAACACCTAATCCTGGATCTTCTGAATCCATACCGAATGAAAATGCTTCAACTGCTAATTGTTTCTTTTCTACCAGTGATTTGTTCATTCTAGAACTTGCCCCTTCGGATAAAATGGTATTTAATACTTCAATTGCTGGATAATCCACATGGTTTTGTTCCGGGAAACGGTACCCCATAAAAACACCAGGTAATTGAATATTATCATAAATTGTATCTACTTCTTGTCCTATAATTGCTTCTTCAACAATAGATGGTCGAGGAATAGATGTAGGGATAGATAGTTGTTTTTGTATTGCTTTTAATGCACTTGCATCCGTTGGTTTCAAGAAGTTGTTTGCAGTAAATAATTCTTTAGATACGCCGTATCTTGCTTTAAATACATCGTCGGATACATTTTCAAAATCGCGGTACATATTTATTCCTTGTCCTTTAGGAATAGAACCGAAATATTTATCGATCATTTTTTTTGTTTCTTCGATGTTTATATCCCCTGCAATAGATAATACTGCATTTGCAGGAACATAAAATGTACGGTAGAAGTTTACATAATCTTCTTCCTGCGCAGCATCTAAATGTTCCATGGCACCAATTGGTACCCAATTATATGGATGTTTTTTAAAAACACGACTACTCATATTTGCTAAAAAAGATGCGTAGGGTTGATTGTCAACACTTTGTCTTTTCTCTTCTTTAACTACTTGACGTTGTGTTTCAATTCCTGTTTTGTCCACGCGCGCGTGTAGTAAACGTTCACTTTCTAACCATAAGCCCAATTCCACTTGATTAGAAGGCATGATTTCGAAGTAATAAGTACGATCTTGTGATGTGTTTGCATTCAACGTTCCGCCATTTTTTTCTACAATTTGCGCGTATTCACCACGTTTTATATTGGTAGAACCTTCAAACAATAAATGTTCAAAGAAGTGCGCGAAACCTGTACGATCTGCCTTTTCATTTTTTGAACCAACATGATACATAATGGAAACTGCAGCAATTGGAACTGTATGTTCTTCATGAAGTATTACATGCAATCCATTGGGTAAATCATACTCTACGTATTCGATTTTTTTCTGTTGAGACCACAAACTACTCACAGAAAGTAGTGCTGTCAAGGCAACAATGTGTTTTTTCATAGGTGTGTAAATAATATTTTTCCGGATTTTTTCCGCGAGTCCAAATATACATATTAAGATTTAGTTGTAAATCATCGTTAGAGTTAAGTTTGTTAAAAATATAAAAATCAATTAATGGTCTAATAAACAACATTTTATACCTTATAATAGACAACTTGTTAACAACCTGTTAATTTCTTTATTTTTCATGTTCATAAGAACAATTGGTTTTAGAAATCTTTTTATATGAGTAGCTCCTAAATTCGCCGTTTGATTAAAAAAACAAATAATGAAATCTAGGTGTACAAAATTATGGACAATTACGCTTTCAATCTTTGCGATTGTTGCATTGTACGCATTTTTGCCTGAAAAAGACTGTTACTTAGAATCCGGACACGCATCATTTTACGCGAATAAATTTCATGGAAGACAAACATCTTCCGGAGAAATTTTTAGTCAAAATAAGTATACAGCAGCTCATCAAACTTTAGCTTTTGGTTCAATTGTTCGCGTACAAAATTTGGATAATGATTCTATAGTTTATGTTAAGATTAATGATCGATTACCGAAAACATCTAAACGTTTAATCGATTTATCAAAAAAAGCAGCAAAAGAATTAAATTTCATTCGAAAAGGAACTGTTGAAGTATTGGTAGAACGAGTTCAGTAATGCTTTCAAATCTAAAAATCATTGACATTTCAACAGTACTTGCAGGTCCTTCTGTAGGTATGTTTTTTGCAGAACTAGGCGCTGATGTTCTGAAAATTGAACACCCAATTCATAAAGATGTAACCCGCACTTGGAAAGGAGAAGGTGAAAACACAACTAATATTTCGGCTTATTTTTCTAGTGTAAATTATAAGAAAAAGTATACATCTCTAGATTTATTAAATGCCAATGATTTAGCTATATTTTTTGAGTTAATCAAGGAAGCTGACATTCTACTTTCCAACTTTAAATCAAGCGATTATACGAAATTCAGGATTGAATCAGAACGTTTAAAATCAATTAATCCTCGTTTGATCCATGGTCGTGTTAGTGGGTTTGGTTCTGAATCAGATAGGGTTGCTTATGACTTGATTTTGCAAGCAGAAAGTGGCTTTATGTCAATGAATGGTTTAAGCACAACTGACCCTATAAAAATGCCTGTAGCGCTTATTGATGTTTTATCTGCGCATCAATTAAAAGAAGGGTTATTACTCGCATTATTAGAACGTGAAAAAACTGGGGTTGGAAAAGACGTCCATGTTTCTTTATATAAAACAGCTGTTTGTAGTTTGGTTAATCAAGCTGCAAATTACTTAATGACAAATAAGATTCCTCAAAGAATAGGGAGTTTACATCCTTCTATAGCTCCTTATGGTGAAATTTTCACAACAAAAGAAGGGGAGCAGATTACTTTTGCAATTGGAAGTGATGCACAGTTTGAAAAGTTATTACAAAAATTAAACTTAGATATTTACATCAACGACGATAGATTTATAAATAACCAACAGCGTGTAACACATCGAAATGCATTGGCAAACTTACTAGATCCAGCAGTGAAAATGATATCTATAATGGACTTATTAGAATGGTCTTTAATTAATTATATTCCATGTGGGCACATTAAAAATTTACAAGAAGTTTTTAATGATAATACGGCAAAAGAATTAATACGAGAGGAAGAAATTGAAGGGGTAATAACAAAACGCGTTACTAGCATTGCATTTGATATAAATTAAAAAACCGCATCTCTCAATGCGGTTTTAAAATTATAGAGTGTTATTAATTTTTGTAAAAAGGCAATTTAACCACTTTTGCTTTAATTCCTCTATCTCTAATAGAAACAAATATTTCTGAATCTAATTTAGAATTTTCAATAGTAACATAACCAAGACCAATTCCAATTTTCATAGAAGGAGACATCGTTCCAGAAGTAACAATACCAATTTCTTTTCCGTCTGCGTCAACAATAGGGTAGTCATGACGTGGAATTCCTCGATCAATCATTTCAAAAGCAACTAATTTACGCGTAACACCTTCTTCTTTTTGTTTTTTCAAGAATTCAGCATCAGTAAAATCTTTGGTGAATTTTGTTATCCAACCTAATCCAGCTTCTAACGGAGATGTTGAATCGTTTATGTCGTTTCCATATAAACAGAATCCCATTTCTAAACGTAAAGTATCACGAGCAGCTAATCCGATAGGTTTAATTCCGAAAGGAGCACCTGCTTCAAATATCTTATCCCATAATGCATTAACCGCGTCATTTTTTACATAAATTTCAAAACCTCCGGAACCAGTATAGCCTGTTGCTGAGATAATTACATGTTCAACACCTGCGAAATCACCAACTACGAAATTATAGTAAGGGATGGATTTTAAATCTACGGAAGTTAAAGATTGCATTGCTTCCGCTGCTTTTGGTCCTTGGATTGCTAATAAAGAATACTCATCCGAGATATTTTTCATTTCAACTCCAAAGTCGTTATGTGCAGATATCCATTCCCAATCTTTATCAATGTTAGAAGCGTTCACTACTAATAGATATTGCTCTTCTTTCATTTTATAGACGATTAAATCATCTACAATCCCACCTTTACCATTTGGAAGACAGCTATATTGTGCTTTTCCTATAACTAAATTAGAAGCATCGTTTGAAGTAACTTTTTGAATTAAATCTAAAGCTTTTGGTCCAGTTAATAAGAACTCTCCCATGTGAGAAACATCAAAAACACCAACGCCATTACGCACCGTTTCGTGCTCCAAGTTCACTCCTTCGTATTGTACAGGCATGTTGTATCCTGCAAACGGCACCATTTTCGCTCCAAGCGCAATGTGTTTTTCTGTTAAAGCTGTATTTTTCATTTGATAATTTTCTTTTGGCAAAAGTAGAATTTATTTTGTTGACAAACACAATCGAGCAGTGATATTGTAATATATTTGAACCATGAATATGGAAACAAACCATCCTTTATTTGATACATCGTTATCCATTCTACAGGAAATAAGAATCCCTAGATTTACCGCTAGAGGAATTAAACTGTATATTAAACGAGATGATTTAATTCACGAAGAAGTTTCTGGCAATAAATGGCGAAAATTAAAATATAATATATTACAGGTTCAACAAGGAAATTACGTAGGTGTTTTTACGTTTGGCGGTGCTTATTCCAATCACTTACTTGCAACAGCTTCTGCGGCAAATCTTGCTAAAATTCAAAGTATTGGTTTTGTTAGAGGGGAGGAATTAACTGCAAATTCAAACCAAACACTCAAGCGTTGTGCAGAACTTGGTATGCAATTAATTTTTATTTCAAGAGAGGAATACGCAATTCGAGATGATAAACAATATATTGATGAATTAAAATCAGAGCATACTAATTTTTATTTCGTACCCGAAGGCGGAGGAAATTATCTTGGATTGGTTGGTTGTCAAGAAATTTGGAAAGAAATAAATAAATCCGTGGATGAAGTATTTGTAGCACAAGGAACAACAACAACTAGTTGTGGACTTTTACTAGGTAAGCCAGCCAATAGCAAATTACATGTAATTCCAGTTTTAAAAGGCTTTGATGCCTATGAAGAAATGTTTGGCAAACTAAAGTGGTTTCTTTTTCAGGATGAATTAGCTATTGAATTATTGGAAGATGTGCAGATACATGCGGATTATCATTTTGGTGGATATGGAAAATACACGCGCGAATTATTGACTTTTATTCAAGAAATTTATTCCGAATATCAATTGCCTTTAGACCCAATATATACAGCAAAAGCATTTTATGGTATGCTTCAGGAATTAGAGGGAGATTCGTATAACAATAAAACGATACTATTTGTACATACAGGTGGAATCCAAGCTTGTAAAGA
>Ga0114962_10001720_pt1 | contig 18717 bp, 20 predicted proteins | sample C_130820_MF_Meta_FD_87017 | JGI IMG/M metagenome (GOLD analysis project Ga0114962, IMG submission 87017) | Freshwater microbial communities from Lake Croche, Canada to study carbon cycling - C_130820_MF_MetaG | ecosystem: Environmental > Aquatic > Freshwater > Lake | place: Lake Croche, Canada...
ATTTTAATTACACCGCCTTCTGAGCTTATATTATCTGAAGCAACTATAGAGAAATTCAAGCAAAATCTAATTAATAAGTATGGTGCTAATGCTACAGCCTCTGACGCAATGCAGAACATCGCAAGAGGAAATTGGCATTTCTCCGGTGTTGAACAATGGTTACCTTTATTTTATGACCAGTTGACTAATCTGTTTGATTTCGTAGGTCAGGATAATATTATAATGTTCGATTATCTAGCAAAACAAGCTATCACTGAGCAATTTGAAGAGATTGAAAGCTGCTATAATGAAAGAAAGCTAGAAATTAAGATCGATAAAAAAATTTATAGTGATCCACTTCCACCAAATGCTTTATTCCTTGAGGCTAAAGAATTAGAGGCCGTAACTCAAAATTCTACTAAAATATATTGTCAGGCTTCGGATAATAGCGATACTAGCGTAAAAATAGAATTAAACATTAAGCCAAATGAAAATCTTTTGCATCTTGCTCAGTTAGAAAAAACTTCTGCACTCGAAATTTTAAAAAAAATAGCTAATAAGAATTTTGTTATTTCTGCCTTAAGCAATGGCTCTAGAGAACGAATCGAACGTATATTCCATGATCATGAAATTAACTTTACTAAACATGATGGATGGGACTATCAAACTACTATATCAACAAAAACCCCTATCTTAATAGTTTCACCATTAGAAAAGGGATTTACTACAGAAAATTTTACTTTAATTACCGAGCAAGAAATTTTCGGCATAAAGATCCAAAATTCAAATACTAAAAAGCATAAAAGCTTCAAAAAGCTTGTTCAGGAAGTAAGTAATTTTGTTTCCGGAGAAATAGTCGTACATATAGACCATGGTATAGGAAGGTTTGAAGGCTTAGAAACCGTAACACTGTCAACAACCAAACATGATTGCTTCAAGATTTTATATGATGATGGAGACATATTATATGTTCCTGTCGAAAATATTGAAGTAATAAGTAAATATGGCATCGAAGGAGATGTTAAGCTAGATAAGCTGGGCAGTGCATCTTGGCAGTCAAGAAAAGCTAAGCTTAAAAATCGAATTAAACTATCAGCAGAATATCTGCTAAAAATTGCTGCTGAAAGACTAAACAGAAAACATGATATTATCGTTCCTAATATAGGAATATATGATGAATTTTGTGCTACCTTCCCATATCAGGAAACTGAAGATCAGCTAAGTTCAATAGAAGCAATAAGAAATGATTTGGCTTCAGGTACTCCTATGGATCGGTTAGTATGTGGTGATGTCGGTTTTGGTAAAACCGAAGTAGCAATCCGCGCTGCATTTATGGTATTAAAAGCCGCTGACAATGTTAAGAGACAAGTAGCAATGATCTGCCCTACTACGTTATTATGTAAACAGCATTTTAAAGTGTTTGCAGAAAGGTTCAAAGATTTTGACATCAATATCAAACAGCTGTCTAGGTTTGTAGATAGAAAAGAAACAGCACAAACAATTGACGGAATTAATCAAGGCAATGTTGATATTGTGATCAGTACTCATGCCTTGCTCAATGAAAAAATCAAATTTAATAACCTTGCATTACTTATAATTGATGAAGAGCAACATTTTGGTGTAATACAAAAAGAAAAGCTTAAAGAGAAAAAAGCAAATGTTCATGTGTTGTCACTGTCAGCTACACCAATTCCTCGAACATTGCAAATGTCACTCACAGGAATTAAAGATTTAAGCATAATTGCTACACCGCCAATAAATAGATTAGTAACTAAAACTTCTGTATTGGCTTATGATTCTATTATTATTAAAGAAACAATATTGCGTGAGTTTCACCGTGGCGGCCAAATATTTTATGTTTGCCCAAGAATAAGCGATATGGATGATGTTGTTAATATTGTCTCAAGTTTAGCACCTGAGCTTAAAATAGTTTCTGCTCATGGCCAAATGCCCCCAACCAAATTAGAAAATACTATTCATGATTTTGAAAATCGTAAATATGACGTGCTGATCTCAACATCGATTATTGAGTCAGGGCTTGATATGTCTAATGTTAACACGATTATTGTTCATCGCTCTGATAAGTTTGGGCTCAGCCAGCTTTATCAATTACGAGGACGTGTCGGTAGAAGTAAAAATAAAGCCTATGCTTACTTTACCATACCGAATAAAAATTTATTACCAAATGTTATTAGAAGGCTGGAAATCTTACAAAATATAGACTCTCTTGGAGCCGGATTTTCTGTTGCCAGCCATGATATGGATATTCGTGGGTTCGGTAATTTACTTGGTGATGAGCAATCTGGACATATTAGAGAAGTCGGTATTGAACTTTATCAAGAAATGTTAGAACAAACGGTTAAAAAACTTAAGAATGATAACTCGGTTGAATTAAACGAAAAATGGATACCGCAGATTAATTTAGGACTATCAGTGCTAATACCAGAAAGCTATATTCAAAATCTGGAATTGCGCCTAAGCCTTTATCAAAGAATCTCAACCCTAGAACATGAAAACGAAATTGAATCCTTTGCAGCTGAAATGATTGATCGCTTCGGCTCATTACCCGAAGAATTTCAACATTTAATTACTATAGTAAAATTAAAAAAACTTTGCTTACAGCATAACATTCGTAAAATTGATGCAGGCCCGAAAGGAATAATGTTTGAATTTAGCAAAGACTACGCTGAAAAAGTGGATAAAATAATGACATTGGCTGCCAATAACCCAGCGCAAATAAAGATTAAACCGGATAATAAAGTGCTATTGAATATTAGCCTAGATGATCCTAATAAAAGAGTATCAATGATAAATAAATTTATTGCACAATTGTAATTAAATTAACGCTCTACCTAATCATATTAGCAGTAATTATTTATATAATTGTTATCACTTTCTGCCTTTTATAGCACAGCAGCGCAAGCAAATAACTAATACTAAAATTACTTTTTACTTTTACAAATTATTTTATTGTCACTGTATCTAAAAAAGAAATTCAAAATCAGATTATCCATATAAATCATAGACTTAGCAGCTATTTAATTAGAAATTATAATATTAACCAATATGCTATTATCTACAGATTAACAATTAGTAACTGCTTAATTATATCTTGACATTTCTTAATCTTTAATACATAATATCAAATCTTATTTTTTATTAACTATTTTATTATTTTATGACTTTGTCTACTAATAGTACAGAATTAGTAATTAGAACACCTTTGACAATTGCTCTTGGGCATTTTTCATATAATTCTAATAAATTTGTTAGCAAAATAGTGAAAGAAATCTTCAGAAAACACTTATTCATGCCTTTAATAGGAATGAAAACCATTAAACCATATAATTATTTTAATCAATATAGTGACGGCAATGGTATTGCTTACACTAGCTTCGTTAAATCAGTATTTGTTAATCACGTAACATATACTGTACCATCTTACGTATTTGATTACACTATAAATAATAATTTATCGGAAACTTTTTCTCTTAATACTACGCAAAATAATTTTGAGATATCTTCTTTAGTTTGGATGTTAGAAAAAGTCGCTCTACCCTTTGGATTAAGTAGAATTAACCCTAACTATAAACAAGATTTAATAAGAAGTAATCCTGAACTTGCGAGTAATTTATTAAGTATTTATTGCGAGTTCAAAACCGCTAAGGCAGCTTTTGAACATATATCATATGAGTATAATAACTGGAATAAGTTTTATTATAAATATCAAGAAGAAAATACAATTAATAGTTGTAAGGATTACTTTTACTCAACTGTTGATTTTTTAGGATCTTTTGTCACAGGAGGATTAGCTTTAGCTTTTACTTGTGCAGTTCAATACTCAGCATATCAACACGATAATCAATATATAAAAAATGCAGCTTTTATTATTTTAAGCTATAAAGTTGCAACCACTTCAATGTTTGTAGCATCAACAGCAGTAGAATTTTTAATAAAATTACCTATTAATACTATATATAGTTATCTATACCTAAACTCTGAAAATTTAGAAACAAACATTAACCAGCAACAATATAGCGAACCTACAAACATAGAACAAACGCAAATAATAATAGAGTTAGGTTGCATAAATAGACCAAAAGCTGAATTTGCTAATATGTCATTGATCGTTTATCAAGGCAATGAAATATACTCGCAGCCATACCAATCAGGTAGTCTAATATATACTATCCCTACTCATATGCTAACTTTATATCAAAAACAAAAAGATCTAGATATCCTTTTGCCAGAACACTTTACCCAAAGCACTTTTTTTCAAATTATGTCTGAAAAAAAGTTTGATAATTACTCAATAACATGCCCAACTGACCCTGATCTGGCAATTACAGAAATAACTGGAAATAATTTTTATTACTTCGATCAATCACTATAATTATATAAAGATTAATCAGTAAAAAATTTTTATATTTTAACTAACTTCAACTGATTTATAAAATCCATTGAATTTCTTGCGCTCATGCATCCTAAATTCACGGTAAGGTTTTTCCAGACAAACCATCATCATCCCTAAAGAAGCTCCGATAGAATCTATTACCGCTAAAATCAGTTCTCCAGCAGTAGCAACTGTGGCAATCACAGAACAACCAATAGTAATTAAACTAAAAAATATCATAGATAATTTACGATAAAGCTCGCAGCTGCTATATGCATATTTTATGGCATCTAGGGTATCCAGAGTCTTTGCACCACCATTTAGCCTTAGTAAGGCTACAATATCCTGATTATTGTTTTTTTCTGCTATAGAAAGCGGAGTATCACCTTGCTCATTAACATAATTTACAAATGCCTTACGAGCAAGTAAGGCTCTTATTAACGATAAATTCCTACTACTCGTAGCAAGATGTAATGGAGTGTTGCCGTAACGATCTTGTATATTAACATTTTTAGTAAGGTGTAGTAATATAGCTATAGAATCCAGATCACCATTCCTGATTGCAATATGCAAAGGTAATTCCCCATATTTATTACAAATATTGGCATCGGCGTTATACGCACTAAGTAACTCTATTAACTCATAGTTATTAAGACTCGCAGCTATGTGTAACGCAGTATAACCTTTATTATCTTGCACGTTAACATCTGCCCCCTTATTAAGTAAGGTGCTTAGTTTGCCTATGTTACAAGCATAAACTAATTGATGGAATTTATGCTTTAAGTTGCCCACCATAATCCTCCAATATTTTGAATTTTGTGAATCAGTTTTAATTATTATGAGCGCAAAAGGTTAATAAATTATTAAAATTATAGATAAATTTTAAAATAATTATTTATTTGTTAAAGAAATTAAGAAATGAGCGAAGACACTAATAAAAATTAGAAACACAAAAATAATAAGAGAAAATTTAATAATATCAAAATAAAGCACATCTTATTGATTTCTACAGCACAAAATGCTAGCTTTAATAATCAAACAAAATAATAAAAAGCTAGTGATAATATCAATTTTAAGCCAAAACACCTTCATTACAGATATAGTTCAACAATATATCCAACCTGGCACAGAGGTATGCAGCTATGCCTCTACAGCCGCATTGCAAAAAGAAATTAATTTATCACAAGAAAATATTATTATTATTGATATTGACTCTAACTCAAATATTTCTTCTGAAAATTCGGAATTTATCAAAAATTACTCTTCCTTAGTCAAAATAATAATTTTAAATAATCAAACTGATGATATTAACCCATATAAAGTCAGTATAGTTAAAAAGCCTTTTAGCGCCAAAAGACTTTATAACCTAATTGATAGCACAGGCCTCAACTTACATAAAATATATCAAATTACATCACGGATATATTTTAACCCGTATCAACGTCTGATTATTAAGTTTAATGATGAAAAAAATACAGAAGAAATTAGCTTAACAGAAAAAGAAAATGAATTATTACATTATTTGCTCTTACATAAAGAACAAGGAGTAATTAGTAAAGAAAAATTATTACTTAATATTTTCGGGTACAAAGATGCTTCTGCTACGCATACTTTAGAGACACATATCTATCGAATGCGTAATAAAATATCTTCAAATGAAGATATATTCATACAGCAAGATGGAGGCTACCTTATTCATAGAGAGAATCTAAAGTAGTTTTTATGCAATAAAATCAAGTTTACCACATTTATGCATATGCCGAATATAGTTCAATAAATATTCTTCTGAAGGAACATTTATATGCTCATTTGTTACCAATTGCTTTTCTAGCAGAACAGTAATATATATGACAGTGCTAACATTTATTAACAAACCGCATCACTCTAGAAGTTCTTGCTAGTAGCTCAACAGATTTTACTCTATTTGACTTGCCTTCTTTAATTAATGGCATAACAACTTTTTCTTCAAGCTGCACTATTAATTCTTCTAGCATTACTTTAAGCTTTTGAACGCTAGTAGCAAGTTTTTTAAAATCTACAAGTTGTTTTTTTAAGCTCTGTTGCCATATTCGATAATCCCAACATTAAGGTTAAAATAAGATTTGTAATCTGATATTGACTTGTTATTATTGCGTATATTAATTTAGTGTAAGAGTTTTTATGCTTAAAGGCCCTCTATTTAGTAACGTCGCTAAAAAATATAGCGATATCGCTATTCTTATATTTGTAACTTTACTTTATATCATGATTTGTGCTGAGTCGGACATGTATGTTCCAGCCTTCCCACAAATGATCGATTATTTTGGCATTAGTGAAAATAAAATTCAGTTAGTTTTAAGTATAAATTTTGCAGGATTGTGCATTGCCGGGTTAATTGCCGGTCCAATAACTGATTCCTACGGTAGAAGAGCAACGCTTATCATTGGGCTACTAATATTTATCATTGGCAGTATAGGCTGTGTTTATACTGATAATTTTGCGATGCTATTATTTTGGAGATTACTTCAAGGTATTGCAACTTCTGTACCAATGGTAATAGGAGCTGCTATGTTTTTTGATAAATATACTGCTGAAAAAGCAGGAAAAACCATCGGGGTTTTGAATAGCTTTATTTCTGCCTCTACCTATAATTGGCGCATGGATTAGCAAAGCATTTAACTGGCGAGCAAATTTTGTAGTAATTTTACTTCTAGGAATAATCTCCTTTATAGCAATATTACTCATTATTGAAGAAACACTTCAAGAAGATAAAAGAAAAAGATTTAATATAAAAGAAATTTTTCAAAACTATGGAAAAGTCCTTAAAAGCTTCCCTTTCATTATATATAGTATTATGGCTATTTTCGCATTTACGACAACAGTCGTTTACATTGCTAATTTATCAGTAATCTTTATTAATCACATCGGCATGACTCTAGAAGTGTTTAGCTATTATCAGGCCTCTACAATGCTTACATTTATCATATTTTCTTTACTAAGTGTGAAACTCATAAGTAAATACGGAATAGATTGTACCAAGAATTTTGGAACTATACTGTGTACATTAGGGGCTTGTGGGTTACTTTTAGTAAGCTTAATTAATGATCATAATGTAAATATGATCTGTGCAACTATGGCATTAGTGGCTGCCGGTAGCGCATTAATGGGCGGAACATTTTGTTCAAAAGCAATGGAAATATTTCCAGATATGAACGGCGTAGCATTAGCAATGTTAACCGCACTAAGACAAATATTTGCCTTCGGCCTTATTATATTATCAGAAGTATTTTTTGATGGAACAATATTACCAGTGGCAATATTAATATTTATTTGCACTATATTAGCAGTATCTGGCTATTTGATTTTAGAATTTAAAAAGAATAAATACTAAAATTAAATTTCGACTTCTACCCCTATCTAAGTAGCGCCAGTATTTAAGTCTACTGGCATAATAAATCTAAGTTACAGCTACTTAACTTCAAAGTTTCAGATAAATTTCTCCACCCATATATTTATGATTGCATTTTTAAAAATACAGTATTACAAATAGAATTGTGAGCTCGCTTTTAAATTTAACTCTGTAATAAATTTAATATTAAAAGGAGAACATTATGGTTACATTCACAGGTACACAACACGAATTAACAGAAGCAATTATTGACTAATATTATTAGAATATGACGCTGTAGAAGCTTATAAAGCCGCAGTTGAACGTTTAGAAAATAAAGCTTTTAAGTCTAAATTACTAGAATTTCAAAGCGATCATGTGCAGCACATTGATGAGCTTAGCAAATTCTTAACCCAAAAAAATATTGTTTCCCCTAAAGGACCTGATGCTAAACAATGGTTGACGAAAGGTAAAGCAATTTTAGCTGGTTTAATTAATGATCGCTCAGTCTTACAAGCTATGAATACCAATGAAGATGATACTAATTAGAATGATTCATCGTGACGATCTTGATGAAGAAATTAGCAGTATTTTATCTAACGCATATGATGATGAAAAAAGGCATAAGAAGTGGATTGAAAATACTTTAGAAGAAACAGAATAGTGTTTTGAAGTAGGTCTAATTATCATTAGGCCTACTTTTTTACTTATTGTTAACTCTGTTAATCTATAAAATAGTCAATTTCAAGAAGCTGCCAATATATCAGGCTTTCAATCGAATATATGCTAAATCAGCAATGGCTGAAGACCTTACATACCAGCTTCTTTATCTGAAATTTTTTCTATATCCTTATTATTTTTGATGACTTCATCGAATGATTGAGGTTTCTGAACAAAAAACTTGGAAGTGCGTGAACCTATAAGATGCTTAACTTTAGATATTTGACGCTCAGGCAATAATGATATTTCTTTAACTTTTTTCAATAATTTTACTAACGATCCAACTCCAACAGCCCATATAGCTTTTGGCGGGTTAAGCAGATTAACTTTTTTTTCTCCCGTTATATATGCAGATTCACGATTTTTTATAATCTTATGGATTTGGTCAGAAATTTTCAAATCACCAGCCTATGACGAAAATTTAAAAGAAAATTTCAAGTCGACATCATTAAATTTTTTAGAATCAATTTTAGATTCAGCAATTATATACTGAATTACTTTCTTTAGATCTTGATTGTAATCCATATTAAACGAAGAAACATTCAGAACAGGAATATTTCTTTTATACAATTCAGCGCGAATTGCCTCTGCTGAAGCAGGATTTTCTTCCAATATATTATTTAAGAAAGAAATTTGCATAGCAATATCATCTACTGTTAGAGCCTTTTCAACAAGTAGTTTTGTTGACGAAGCATTCGTAAAAAATCTCACAATTCTAAACATGAATTTTTTCTCCAATATAGCGATAGCTTTAAAACTTTCAGTAGTTAATAACAGAGCACTTATCAACCGTCAATATAAATTGATTAATTTTTTAACTATTTGAAATTATGAAACGTAAAAATGATGGATCAAAATCATCCTCTAATCGATTGTTAAATAAAGAAAAATTAGCAAAAGAATGTGATTTGAAAATCTTATGTATTAGATACTTAATTTGAATTGTAATATCAACTGTAGGTTTATCTATTTATACAAATGATAATTAATACTAGAGTTTTTTTAAATTGTTATTCACTAATTTCGTAGAATTTTAGATGCTTTCACTATAGATGGTTTTATATCTTTATGGTTGTTTTAATTATGCATTTAATTAAATTTACCAGATATCAACTACAGGTTATATATATGCTGAAATGATGACTAACACTAGAATTTTTTGATTGTGATTTATTAATTTTCTAGAGTTTGGATGTTTTTGTGATTGAGATTTTTCTATCTTAATGGTTATTTATAGACGTAAAAATCTATTCCCATGATCAGAAAGGACTAGGGCATTTAACATAGATTTCCTTTATATAATTGAAAGAAGCCTTTCAATAGAACTACATATTCAATACGCTTTTGTATAGCTCAAGCAAGGTTTCTTGTTCCTGGAGTTTCTGAGTATCAATTTTACGGAGTTGAACCACTTTACGCATAATTTTTGGTTCAAACCCATTAGCTTTTGCTTCTGCGTAGACCTCGCGGATATCGTTAGCAACGTTACTTTTATCCTCTTCTAAGCGCTCAATACGAGTGATAAAATTACGTAATTTTTCTCCAGAAATAGAATTGAAAGCATCAGCCATAACAAACTCCTAAAATTAAACATTAAATCTAAAATGAACCACATCTCCGTCAGCAACTTGATATTCTTTACCTTCAAGTCTCATTTTGCCAGCATCTTTGGCACCAGATTCCCCATTATATTTGATATAATCATCATAACTAATCACTTCAGCGCGAATAAATCCACGCTCAAAATCAGTATGAATTACCCCTGCTGCTTGTGGTGCAAGCGTATTAAGCGCAATAGTCCAGGTGCGAGCTTCTTTAGGGCCTACGGTGAAAAAAGTAGTGAGATTAAGTAGTTCATAACTAGAACGAATCACCTTACTCAAACCAGTTTCAGAAAGACCTAAATCTTGTAAAAACGAGAGCTGTTCTGCTTCATCATCTAACGTAACAATTTCAGCTTCAATCTTTGATGAAATCAAAATTGATAACACGCCATTTTTTTTAGCTAATTCTGCAACTGATGCGCTGTAATGATTGCCGTTTATAACATCATCTTCTGCAACATTACATATGTATATATATGGCTTGGAAGTGATAAGTTGTAATGGCTTAAGATCAGCTTCACTGTATCCTGGCGCTAATAATACACGTGCTGGTTTACCTTCAGACAGCAAAGCCAAGCATTTAGTCATTAGCTCAAGTTTTTCTTTAAAATTTTTATCTTGAGTAAATTTATTTTTTTTAGCGGCATTATCAACTTTTTTGGTCATCGACTCAAGATCAGCTAATACAAGCTCGGTTTCTATCAGCTCAATATCACGCAACGGATTAATTGATTTTTCAACATGCGTAATGTCATCATCTTCAAAACAACGTACTACTTGCAAAATTGCATCAACTTCACGAATATGCGACAGAAATTTATTACCTAAGCCTTCACCTGTGCTGGCACCTTTGACTAAGCCAGCTATATCAACAATTTCAATTTGAGTGGGAATAATTTTTTCAGAATGAGCTATTGCCGCCAACTTATTTAAACGGTCATCCGGCACACCAACCTTACCAACATTTGGCTCAATGGTACAAAACGGATAATTAGCTGCCTGCGCCAAACTGGATTTGGTCAGTGCATTGAACAAAGTTGACTTGCCTACATTCGGTAAGCCGACTATACCACACTTAAATCCCATATCACCCTATTTAATTAAATTAAGAAAATAGTGGTAGCAGATCAAACGGAGAATGTCAATCTGATGAGATATGTATAAAATGGTATTGGAATTGCTAAAGTATAAATCTTATGTTTTGAGAAAAAAATATTAAATTAAATATATGATTAAATACAATTATGTCAAACAAACATACTTTTTGATAATACTTAAGATAACAACGCTACTAAAATAGCTATAGAAATAACTATTAATTAAAAGCATAAACGATTTTAAAATAGTGCTCAAATCCTAAGATAGTCAATAATTGGATGATAAATAGACTCGTTACTTAACGAGTGTCATCCCGGCGCAGGCCGGGATCCGTACAGCTTAATAATTTTTTATTATGTTATGTAGCATACAGATCTTTCCATTCAGAATTATATTTTTCAATTAAATTGATTTTCCACTGTCTTTTCCATTTCTTTAGCCTTTTTTCCCAAGTTATAGCGTCTTCGATATTATAAAATTCCTGCATGTAAACAAGCTTATTAACATTATATTTTTTAGTAAAGCCGTTAATTAAGCCCTTTATATTTTTTAGTAAAGCCGTTAATTAAGCCCTCTTTGTGCTCATATACTCTGCGTAATAAATTATTTGTTACACCTATGTATAATGTAACATTAGGTTTGGAACAAAGAATATAAACCCAATACTGCTTTTGTTCCATGCTTTAGCGCTATGTAATTAATTTTTATGGATTCCGGCCTGCGCCGGAATGACATACTTATTTGAACGATTTTATAATTTTTTCAAAGTCGCTGTTATTTGGAGTTTCAGATGCAGCATTAGAAGAAGAAATTGAATCAATCAAAATATTAAAATGTTTGGCTATAGAGTGGATTAGTTCATTCATGGTATTTTTTTCTGTACCATGCTCAAAGTTACTCAAGACAAAATCAGAAACCATATCTTTATCACCAGGATGGCTAACGCCAACACGAAGACGGTTATAATTTTGACCAACAAACCCATCAATAGATTTTAAACCATTATGCCCCCCTGTTCCTCCACCAAGTTTGGTTTTAACCTTGCCAAAAGCTAAGTCAATATCATCATGAATAACAATTACAGACGATAATGGTATTTTATAATGCTTGATAAAAGCAGCAACTGATTTGCCTGATAAATTCATGAAAGTATTTGGCTTGATGGCAATTACTTTATGATCACCGATTTCACCAGTAAAAACATCGGAATCAAATTTTTCTTTATTTGAAATTAGATCAAATTGGTCAACAATTCTGTCAATAACCATAAAACCAACATTATGACGATTATTGCGATATTGTTTACCTGGATTGCCGAGTCCTACTACTAAAAACATCCATCAACTCGTGGAAACTGAGATTATTTTTTTGCGTCCTTACCAGCTGTAGGTTTTGCTCCATCAGGCTTTGCTGCATCAGTTTTTGCCGCATCTCCTGTAGCAGCTGTAGCTTCCTCTTCTTCTTTCGCTGCTTTCTTACCAACTACTTTAGCAATAGTATAGTTTGGATCAGTGATAGTAGATTTAGCATTTTTTGGTAGAACGATGTCTTTAAAACGAATAGCTGCACCAATTTCCATGGTTGAAATATCAACTTCAACTACATTAGGAACTTCATTCGCATCTACTACCAAGTCTAGACTACGTAATACGATATTTAATATACCACCTCGTTTTAGGCCAATTGATTTTTCACGCCCTGTAAATAATAAAGGAACTTTAACTTTAATTTTTTCACCTTTATTTAAAAACATGAAATCAGCATGTTCAACTATATCTGTAACAGGATGTTTAAGCACAGCTTTTGGTAATACTTGATGTTTCTTACCATCCAGATTAATTTCTACCGGAGTAGAAAGGTAATCTAATTTGTTATATAAATGCTCAATATCACGACTACCAACAGAAATCATAACTTCTTTATGACCTTTCCCATAAATAATTGCAGGAATTAAGCCTTCTCTACGCAAGCTGCGCGCTGGACCTTTGCCTGTTTTCTCTCTGATAGTTGCTTGTAATGATAATGCCGACATTTTGTATCCTTATAATTTATAATTTGCAGCATTATACATAAAAAAAATCAGTTAATCAATACCCAATTATCTAACTGTAAGGTTGTAGTAATAATATAAGCAGACTCTAAAAGAACAGACCTAATATTAATAGTTTAATTAATTTATTATATAAGTAATAACTTCTTAATCTTTTTATACTAAAATTAAAGTTTAAGTTAAATTAGTCACAGTATATAGATTATGTCTAAAGATAAAACCAAAGAGAATCTTACTCAACTGCTCTTAGGTGTCATGACCGTAATTTATACAATCCAGCGTTCAACAGCAGCATATGATGCTGTCGTTGATAATATAATGAATGCGCAAAAGGCTCTACTGATAGGAATGGCAGATCAGGCACTTCCACCTCAAAATAATGCAGTCAGAGAATATACTCTTGAAGATGCAACTAGAGAAACCTTAGAAGAATACGTTAGTATAAAGCCAAATTTTCTTACAAGTATAGAGAAAACTTTTTACAATGAACTAGAAACTCTACAAAATAATTTTCATTTTCATACTGAAAAAATTAAAGGTGTAACTAAAATAGCCCCAACTTTAGAAGATAGCATATTACTTTTTCCTAATTTATTACTGGCACCTGACGCTCTAACGCAGTTAAATGAAATAACAGAAAAATTAGTTCGTAGTACCGCTTCTGTTTCTTCAAAAAATAGCAATGCAGAGAAAATTTTAATAGCTGTCAAAGCTGGTGGATTTACTGCTATGGGTTACAGTATGATAAATATGTACCGGCTTGGTAAACAGATAGCACGCATCACAGGGATTGAGATAAAAGATAGGATGTCAGCATCTTCGCTCGCATCCAGCCTTATGATACATAACAGCTACAAGACATTAGTAAAATTGCCGACACACTTAGCTAGAATAACTACTGCCAGTATGCTGGCATTTGCTAGCGGAACACTAAGCGGTATAATTAATGAAGATGCCAACCTTGGGTTAAAAACAGATAAATTGGAAGAATTAACCAAAAGTACATTTAGTGATTACGTTAAATTAGCCTCAGATACAGCATTATCGGCAATTAATGACTGGCTTAAAGCTTATCAATTTCAGAAAGATAAATTGAAAAAATTGGATGAAAAACTTACTTTAGAAGAAGGTATTGTAAAAGTTATGACAGAAAAACCATGGAAAAATCCTTCAGAACTACTAATGCGCAAAACCATGGAAGAAGCAACTACAATTAAACCAATACTTAATGCCACCAAAGCTGGAATAACTGCAACTAAAGCTACAATATTTTCTACTGCCTTTAAACTTGGAAAATTTACCGGAAGAACCATATCATGGTTAGTATCCGGAAAAACTCAAGAAAAAATAGAGACAGCAGCTCATGTGACACCTATAACGACGCCAAGCAAACTACACACCACAACTCACCTTAGTAAAGGATAAAAAATGAAAGAAAAAAAACTTGAAGATGCTTTGAATGATGTTAAAACACTATGTTTCAATGGCCCGGACGGAGGAGCAACATTTCTGCGTGTAGCCTCTGACGTATCTCTGCCCGAAGCCCATATTGATAATATGTACAGTAGAATAAATAAAGCTTTTCATGATAAATTAGATGCAGCAAATGTACTGGTTGAAGCACTACAAACTGTACGTATCGCATGCAAAGCAGATAATAAAGCAAAAGAATTAATAGAACGTGAGATAGAATCATTAATTAAGCTTCAAGCAACTAAAGATTTGTTAGCAGGTTCAAATCGATTTCAACAATTAACTGAATCTGTTTCTATGAAGAATAAAAAGTCTTTATGAAGATCTTTTTATAAGAATCTGTAAAGTTCATTTACTTACTTTAATGCAAACAATCTATTCCTACTTCTCCTAAAACCAGAGTTTCACTTTGTACATGTAATTCATAATCAAAGAATTTCTCTCTTACACAAGAGGTACCGTCTTCATTTTTATCCTGATGCCATACCACCAAAACAACTGATTCAGCTAAACAAGAATTCTTAATCTAATCCATAAGTAAACTACGTGCACCAGGATCAAGAGGACCAAATGTTTCATCCATTATTAGAACTTTTGGACAATCAAGTTGAGGTTTGATCATAAATAGTTTTTTCTTTTGCCCACCACTCATATCTTTCAAATCATCTCTAACCTCGTAAAGGTCTTTGCTGATGAAAGGCTCTTTAAATAGTTGTAGTGTATTAATAAAGTCTACAATCCTACCTTCATGGCCTGGAAGTAGGTTGTTAGTTGAATTCGGATGCAGAATAAGACCGATTAAACTCGAGTTAAAAGGAATATAATCTTTTTGTGGAATCATTGCGATTGAGTGACCAGGATAAATAATCTCACCGCCAGTAACATTAAAGCTTAGATCTGCAATATGATCAAACACATATTTCAATAAAGTAGTAATAGAAGATTTTCCGCTTCCATTCTCTCCAGTCACAGCATAAATCTTTCCCGTATATAGTTTTAATTTTTCAATATGCAAGTGAATCTGCTTTTCTTTATTGCCACGAGTAAAATCTAGATTTGAAATAGTAAGGGCATCAGCATTTGCGTCAATTTCATAGTTTATTGTAGCTATAGTGTTGTTGCCAGAATCTATTAATTTAGCCAATTCATTAAGTCTATTTAACGCTGATTCAACATTTTCATTAGTAGCAATGTTTTTGCTTTTAAATAATATCGCATTACTTGTTTCCTGTAGAGCTCTGGCATAGAGAAACAATTCATCTTTTTGAATAATTCCGCCTTTATTAAGCAAATACCCTACCAATACATATAAGCCTTTATATAATACCTCACCAGTATAAAAATCTGTTCCTACAGTATTTAAGCTATCAAATAATTCTTCTAATAATGCATTATTATGCTTACATTGTTGTAGTTTGTTCCATTCTTCGCGTGCATACTCTAATCCATGTTTTTGGCTAATAGTAATAGCACTTTCCTTATCATAAGTAGTAGTCTTATCGAATGCTGATTCACATTTAGATTTTTGGTTTTCATAGGATTGTTTTAATTGAGCTAAATAAGTAAATATTTTACTTACACCAGAATCTATAAAAACGATTGCTATTAACCCGGCAGCAGTTAATAAATCTACATTACCTAGCTGAATTATTTTAGGCACCCCAAATATTGATAATTTAATAACTTCAAAGTCATAAGCAACAGTTTCAACGTCATTCAAATATGATTGAACAGTGTAGTTACTTTTTGCACCTTGAATAAAATTATCTTCAACCAATAAGTTATCTAAAAGATTTTTTTGGACCAAATTGATAATTTGATTTTGATTATAAATATCTACACTCAACTTTGCTAATCTAAAAGCTGTATACGGGATAGTTACTTTAAGCACATAGCTTATGGACATCATAACAAACTTTGTGAATTCTGCTGTTCTTAAGGTTGGGTTGTTTTGATAAGCAATTGCAACTACTTGATTATCTAATTCTTGGCATTTTCTTAAAAAATAGTTACCAAAAAACCCTAAAAAAAGCTCCATATTCACGGTATAAATCAAATAATGTTGTAGAGCCAAATTAAACTTTTCCGGATTTACAAATTTGGTAATAGTATAATAAGATTTTTTGAAATGATCAGGTGTAAATAATTGATCTAAAATTTTAGGCTCAAAGTCAGATAAAATTGCACCTGTTGCACTGCTTACGCCAAGGACTATTACAGGATTTATATTTAATTTATGAGCAATACTATTTGCGACTAATGTTCCAGATAGCATCCAGTTTGCACAGTTTTCACAATAATTTGATGAAACATCAATTACAGTTGTAACTACAGTAAGGACAATCGTTAATGGCTTAGGAACATTAGTAAATCCACAAATCGTATAGCTGACTGTTGGAAGCACAATATATTTTAAATTACCCGTTCGCCATGCATGATTTGCTAGTGCAACTCCACTACTTGCAACAGCTATATTAAGCGCATTGTTAGCATTTACCGGGTTTTGTTTATATAAAAACAAACCAATAACTGGAAAGTAACTTAAACTATAATCTTTTAAGTGATAATTGTTTACTCCATATTCGACGCCAGCAGCAATAGTTGCAAGTACTCCACCCTCAAGCAAACGTATAGAAATATTTTCATTTGCTTTCATGGGCGTAAAAGTACGAAAAGCTATGAATGAAAGCGGAAATGTAACATAGTTAGAATAGTCATACCATAATTTAGCAATATAGTTTTGTGTAGATCTATAAAATGAGTAGTGCCCATCGTTATTTTCTAAATTATGTGTATTTTCACTCATATTTGTTTTATAGCACTAAATATAAAATATTATAATTATAAAAATTATAAAATTCTCTTAATCGGATAGTTAAAAATTGTTAAACTGATTTTGGCGGTATAAACTCTCGAGCTTCCCGACGTTTACGCTCTATAGTAGAAAATGTTGTCGGAACTTGCGGTGCATTTATTATAGAGCCAGCACTAACGCTTACATCATTAAATAAATCAGGTATTTTAGCTGCTTTTGAATCAACTGCTTTGACTGGCTCTTGCGTTTGTATACTTGGTGTTTTTTCCTTATTTTCTTCTAACTCAGCACTAAGCGAATTAAGTCTTTCTTGAGTTTTTTGTTTCCAAGATTCATGCCATGAATCGGGCAATATCATCCCTAATAATTTATCCCACTGTCTAGCTTTTTCTTGCTCTTTCTCTAACTCTTTTTCTTTCTCTTTTTTTCGTTCTAGTTCTAAATAACGTCTTTCTAATTCTTTTTGTTTAGCTAGCTCTTGCTCACGCACTTTTTGATCTTGCTGCATAGCCTGCGCATAAGCACCCATTTTTTGAGAAATTTGTCCAATTTGCTTTTGCATAGACGACAATTTTTCTTGTAACTCTTTATTTTCACCACCTGAAGCTTTAAGCTGATTTTCTATTTCCCGAGCACAAGTATTAAGTCCATGTGACATCTCTTTATATAGACCAACTGCATGTGCAATTCTGGCTTTTTCAATACGTGGATCGTCAAGATTATATCCCTTAGCTTTTAACTTATCGTTAAAGCGATGTTTTTGATTATCTATTTCGCTTTCTAATCTTCCCTCTAGCTCGCTACCGACCGGCAAGTTTTTAACTAGATCAAAAAGTTTAGATAATTGTAACATTAATGCCTCCTAAAATTTGTATAATGTTAACATATTATAGATAAATAATTAAAAAATGGTTAACATATTGCTTTAAACATTCTTAATTAAGGGTAGATAAGAGTTTGAAATTATTTTTAAAACTGAATTTCACTTTTATAAAAATGACGAAGTAGAATGATAAAATAATAGATTTTTATATTAAAATAATATTGTGTAAACGAGGAAAATATTGACCTTGCTATTATCACTACATGTTATCATTATCATTACATAAACTCACTTACTAAGAATTTTAAATTTATTGACAACTTTATAGAGAGAGTAATATTCTTGTATTAAGCCTCAGACATAAGGTGATAGTTTTTAATTTAAAAGCCAAAAAA
>Ga0114962_10001722_pt1 | contig 18708 bp, 28 predicted proteins | sample C_130820_MF_Meta_FD_87017 | JGI IMG/M metagenome (GOLD analysis project Ga0114962, IMG submission 87017) | Freshwater microbial communities from Lake Croche, Canada to study carbon cycling - C_130820_MF_MetaG | ecosystem: Environmental > Aquatic > Freshwater > Lake | place: Lake Croche, Canada...
AACCAATGCCCTTTTCATATTCTATATTAATGTTTGAAAGTAAACAAAAAATGCCCTACAAATTATCGTAGGGCATTTTTAATATATACCCCTTCAGGGGATATGGGTTTATTTACTTGTCTTATTTTTCATGCTTTCTACCTTCTTCTGCGTTTCCATTACTTGTGCATAACGTTCTTGCCATTTGCTTTTTGTTTTAGGCTTAGAACGCGTTTCTTTCATCTTAGCTAGAATTTTATCATGGTCAATAATGTACGTCTGAATCACAAATTGCAACAACAAAGTAACTGTGTTCGAAACAGTGTAGTACCACGTAAGCGCTGATGGCAAACGGTTAAAGAAGAACAACATCATAAATGGAAAGATGTACGGCATGTACTTCATAGCCGGATTATCTTGTGTTGGGGTGTTGCCCATGTTGTACATTGATATGGCAAAACTTGTTAATACTGCTGTAATGGTAAACAAGCTGATGTGGTCTCCAAAGCCCATCGGTATAGAGAAAGGTAATTGCGCAATCACGTCATAAGAAGATAAGTCATGACTCCACAAGAATGATTGTCCTCTCAGGGATATGTTGGAGTTAAAGAAACTATACAAGGCAAAGAAGATAGGAATCTGTAATAATGCCGGGATACAGCCACCCATCGGGTTCACGCCGGCTTCTCTAAACAGCTTCATCTGGTCCATTGCAAAAGCTTGTTGATCTTCGCCATGTTTCTTTTTAAGTACATCCAATTCCGGACGCAATACTTTCATCTTAGCACCGCTCAGGTAACTTCCGTACATCAAAGGAGCTGTAAACAAACGGATGAATAGGGTTAGTAATAAGATTGCCCAACCAAAGCTGCCTATCATTTTAGCAAAGAAGGTAAACACAGGCATGATTACATACTTATTTACAGGACGAACAAAAGAATACACATCTCTACCAAGGTTAATGATATTGTCCATCCCATTCTCTTGCTTCTTTAAGATGGTATAGTCGTTCGGACCAAAATACAATTGAAGCGGAACACTTGCTGAGGCAGTAGCGGGTACTTTTAGTTGTAATTGAGTTTCTATGGTAGCAAGGGTATTTGTAGTATCTTTCTCTGTACTTCTTTCCCATTTTACACCACCACTAGCAAAGCCGTTTTTAGCAATTAGGGTGGTATTAAAAAATTGTTGAACCACACCTACCCATTGTGCAGGTTTCTCAAATGTGTGTTCTTTGTGAGAGGAGATATAATCGAACTGATTGTCTTCACTAAAACAAATATTACTCATCTGTCTTTCGTACAGGTTGGACTTTTCGTTTTGTGTAGTACGCCAGTTCCAGTTGAAGTTTAAGTTGCCATTGCTCAACAATCTGTCTGCACCATTCATATTGATGTTCCAGTCAATTGCATAGCTGTTGGGCTTTAGAACATATTGATGGGTAAGACTTTGTCCGTTTTTAGCAGCAATAGTAAAGCTGATTGTTTGCGTGTTATCACTTGCTTTTTCAATGATAGGGGTAGGGAAATAAAGGTTGCTTACCGCGTTAGAACTGTTGTTGCCCGTGTTAATCAGGTAACTTATTTTATCACTTGAATCACCACCTAGTATCACTGGTTTACCATTGAAACTAGATTTGTAGTTCTTCAATTCCACATTTTTCACTGCACCACCTTTGTTACTGAAAGTTACTTTTATAACGTCGTTTTCTAAGGTAGTCAGTTCTTCTTTACCTAAGGCAGCAGTAGTAAAATCTCCTGCGGCTGACAATTTATCCAAGGTATCTCTCTTCAACAATTCCTTGTTTAAAGCACTGTTGTCTTTCAATTTTATCTGTGCTTGAATCACGCTCTGAATAGAGTCTTTATCATGCTTTTCCTTGGCTTGAATGGCTGCGTTTTGTTCATTGCTGAAATAGAAATAGGCAAAAAATAACACTGCCAATAAAACCATTCCAATCACTGTGTTCTTGTCCGTCTGCATATATTTTTTCTAAATAAGCCGCAAATGTAGGGTTTACTCTTTAGTTATGAGTTATGAGATATGAGTTATGAATAATGTGGACTTTAGAAATTAAATCCGTATTTTGTATTTGTTTGTAAACTCATAACTCATATACAACGACATATAACTGATTAAGGTCTTGAAAAAGGAAATATTACGTACCCAAGATGGTAGCTACACAATCGCTATTCCCGAAATGAGGGTTACCTATCATAGTACTCATGGGGCACTACAAGAAAGTATGCACATATATATAGTTTCAGGTTTGCTATTTGCCCTACCAAACATAAATTCAGAAACAATTAATGTTTTCGAAATGGGCTTTGGTACAGGCCTCAATGCCCTGCTTTCCTTACAGGAGGCAATTCGCTTAAAGCGGAAAATCAATTATTTTACTGTAGAATTATTTCCGCTTTCGATTGAAGAAGCTAAAGCGTTGCAACAAGATGAACAATTGGGTACAAGCAACTTATCCTTGCAATTGCACCAGGCTCCATGGGAACAGGAAGTAGTACTAAATGAGTACTTCACCCTCTATAAAACCAAGCAGTCGCTATTAGACCTCTCTTTAAATACCCAGTTCGACGTCGTTTATTTCGATGCATTTGCGCCCAATGACCAACCCGAATTATGGACTGAAGCTGTTTTTGCCAACCTCTTCCATCACCTGAACACTAATGGGGTCCTAGTTACCTACTCTAGCAAGGGTACGGTACGGCGAACAATGCAAGCAGTAGGTTTTATGGTACAAAAGATACCTGGTCCTATTGGGAAAGCAGAGATTGTTCGTGCCGTGAAACAATAATTACCCCTTTTTTTCTAGTTAAATCATTTAATTCAAAATTTAAAACCTTCCTCTCGCGTGCCCCGAGGCAGGTCGGGCTTTCCATTAAAATCTTTTTGCTCAGTGTCTCGTTCAAAAAAAGTTTACATGTTTGTTAGATAATCCTAAAATAAGTTTCCAGATTGTGCAATTCCATACCTATCGGCAATTACTTTACATTCTTTCGTTGGTTGCTACACCTATTCAGTAACGGACGTTGCTTTAATACATTGATGGGTATATTTAATTATTCTTTGACTAAAAAGGTATCATTCCAACTTTATACAGTATAATTATAGGATGCAATAAATCCCGGAAGGAATAAAATATTGGTTGCAGATATTATATCAATATACCGCTAAGTCCCGTTAGGGACGACATATTGGTGACAATCTCAACTATATAAAGCATAAACCTTATGGCAAATACAGGTACCCAAATACACTTTTAATTTGTTTTTGCAGTAAAATATTGGGAAGCAGCTATTCACTATTTTTGCAAAAATAAACAGAATAAACACGCTAAAGGTATTGTTTAGAACAACAAACATTAAATCATTGCAATAAATGGAATGCCCGACCATAGTCATATGCTAGTGGAGATAAATCTTACCCAATCAATTTCAGTTTTAACGAAGAAGGTAAAAAGTATTTCAAAGAAATGGGATAATAAAAAATGGGTTTTAAAAAACAAATTAGAATGGCAGGAGGATTAAGGAGCGTTTTCTATGGAAGGTCACAAGTAAGTAAAGCGGTAAACGATATTAATAATTAAGAAGTGCATCAAAGGAAATTAACATGAAGAAAGAGTATCTATCATTTTTAAACAAGTTCGAAGTTGACTAAGATGAACGTTTTGTTTTTTAAGAACTAATTTTAAAAACCCAATCTATAGGTTGTCCCTAACGTAATTTAGCAATAAATCTGTGGCGCTTATCAAACCCCATCACAGCCTTGGTTCACGTACCTACGAGCCAAGGCTGAGCTACAAAAAAATTATCGTGAGGAAAAAAATGGGAATAGAAGCATTAGAGAAACCTTAGTGTCTACGTAAAATCAGTGGTACAAATAACCAATCATTATTATTTGCCAAATACCCGCTTAAGTATATCAGTTGTTTGTGCAACAGGGTCTTTGCGAATCTTCTTCTCTTCCTCAGCTACTGTCAAAAACATACCACTCAGGGTTTTGTCGGTAACATATCCAGCTAAATCTGGGTTTAGTTTCTTAATAAATGGAATATTATTATACAAACTTACCAAAGCCGACCATTTGGTACTTGCACCTACTTCATCCAACGATTGTTCGATTACTGGTTTAAAAGTAGTCGTTAATTGTGGAGTCGTTTTGTCTCTCAGATAACCAGTTGCAGCAGTGTCTGTTCCTTTTAAAATATTTACAGCATCGGTAATGCTCATATTCTTAATAGCAGTAATAAAAATAGGAGCTGCACTATGCGATGCATTCTCTGCCGCCCTGTTCATGCTAAGTATGGCATCATCAACTTGTGACCCCATACCATATTCGCGCAATTTCATTTCGATCTTTTGAGCTTCAGGGGGCATCAATATTTTTAACGCAGCATTGCCGAAGAAGCCATCTTGCGCACTCAATTTTTTGGCAGCATTAGTGGCGCCTATCTGTAAAGCCTCTCTGAGTCCGTTCGAAATATTGTCCGAAGAAAGTATAGAACTCTTTGAGTCTGTTGCACCAGGCGGGATAGTTGTGGTACCAACTGTTTTTGAGGCTGTTTTGGTAGAATCGGCTGCAGTAATGGTTGCTGTTTTCTTGGTAAGAGGTTTCTTTTTGGTTGTTTTCTTTGTAGTTTGTGCAATACTTCCAAGCGTTAAAAGTGTAAACAAAGCAGCAGATAAAATAATTTTATACATAATTATAATTTAATTTGAGACGCAAAGTAATAAGCTAATCGACAACAAAAAACCAAAGGGACCTTTTATCCTAAAAGAAATTAGTATAAAAATGCAAGAATTACTTTTAACCCTTATTTCCTGACCACATAAATGAATTATCTGGTGCAAAAGATAATAATGGTACTGACGTAATTCTGAAAGGACGGATGATAATTCGTCTTATTTGCGAAGCAAAAAAATAATTTGATTTGTTTAATTAAGGCAGATTATCATCCATTTCAACAGTTCAGCAAGTTTAATAATTCCACCTTGTAACCCCAATAGAAATTTCCCTGCAGTCAAGGCCTGTCATTTTTAGGTACGAATCAGCCCCTACAAATAATATACTCAAACTTTAGGGTAGACTAAACTGATAGATCATAATACGAGGCATTTATTTGTACATAACTCCTTCTTGAACCTCTAACTGATTAAGTTTTGTTTTGCCTCTGTTTGCTCTTGCCATTCTCGAGTAAACAGACATCTTTTTATCGAATATAAACTTAAACAACAATACTACATAAGAAGTATGGTGTTGTAAGGAGGAGTAGTGTGTGCCACCAATAGCATTTAGCTTACGCAATTTATTCCAAGGAACAGAAGGGAAGTCGTGGTGTTCGTTGTGGTAACCAACATTTAGGTTCACTATATTCAAAGGCCCATAATAGCTTTTAGTTTCCTGTAAGCCATGGGTAAGATAATGTTCCTGCACCCACCGTGCTCCCAAAGGATGTAGTCCTACTGAGAAGAAAAAGCTAATTAACAAAAAAATTAATGCTTTTACGCCAAACAAATAAAATAATCCAGCAGTAAAAGCAACTTCCACAATAAAATTTATTACCGTCCACGTATCCCACAAAGAAATCTCTTTCAGCCTAGCCGGGCGAAGCATCTGAAATACAGGATAAAACAATAGCCATAATGCCTTGCCAACAGCGGAATTGTTTATTAGTCGAGCTTCCCAATGATAGGGCATATCGCCATCTAGTTCCTCAACTCCCTGAAAAGAGTGGTGTTTGATGTGGTATTTTTGAAAAGAGACTGCACTAGGAAATACCATAGGTAAGTTGGCAATAATAGCAGAAATTGTATTCAGGTATCTTTTTTTGAAAACCAAATTATGGGCACATTCATGAATACATACAAAAAGAGTATGACAAGAAAAAGCACCTAGTATATAGGCAGTACCAAAAACTAGCCACCAACTTTTTGTACTTAACCAATAGGCCAGAGCCATTTGAATTCCAACACATAATAAAATAACCAGAAACGTGTAAGGATTTCGCCCTATGAGGTTTCGTATTTCAGGATGTTCTTCTATTATTTTCTTGGTTCTTAGTTTATGCGGTTCGCAGTGCTCACTCCAGCTAAAACAGTTTGGATTACTCATAATATTTAGTTCAGTATTCTTGCAATCTTACTAAAAATATTTTATAACTGATTCTAATATTTTATTTACAGAGATTGTACACCCTAAAAATTAAAATTATTTTAGTTAAGTAGCGTTGTTTCTATAATTGTAGGCAAATAATTACCCAAATTTTTAAAGCTAATTTCAATTTTTAACTCCAAAATAGGGAACATGATTCTTCATAAGTTGTAGAGGCTACAAAAACGCTAGAACAAAGGATCTTAATTAGCGGATACCAAAAATTATCCAGCTTTTGTCATAAATTCTTTTGCAAATACCAAAAACCAATCGGCTGATATCCCTGATCTCAAAAAGACCCAAAACTATTGCACTACCTAAAAAAAACTGCTCATTACAAGCACACAAAATCCATTATTTAATAAGAGATAGGCTACAAAATGCTTGATAACGAAGAAATTTAAAAAATATTTTGTGTAAATGATTGCCATTTCAAATCATACCCCTACATTTGCACTCCCAATTTGAAATGGGGTAAAGGATATGTCACAGAGAATTAGAATTAAATTACAATCTTACGATCACAACTTGGTAGACAAGTCTGCTGAGAAAATCGTTAAAACAGTTCGTAGTACTGGTGCAGTTGTAACGGGACCTATTCCATTACCTACACACAAGAGAATATTTACTGTTTTGCGTTCTCCGCACGTAAATAAAAAAAGTCGCGAACAGTTCCAGCTAGCTACTCACAAGAGGTTGTTGGATATTTATACCTCTTCTTCTAAAACAGTAGATGCTCTAAGTAAATTAGATCTTCCTTCTGGGGTAGAAGTAGAAATCAAAGCGTAATAGCTGAGACAAAAAAAAGTTCTTATAATCATCTCTCAATTTACTTAGGTAAAGAAAAGAGCGCTGAAATTGATAATAAACTTCCTAAGTCTCTAATAAGATTTAGGGCGACATATAAACAGGCCCTTCGAGGTTTGTTTACTCCCGGTACTTCTTCTCTCAAATTTATTTGTGAAATAAAAGAAAAGGTCGGTAGCAAACAGAGGATTGAAATTCGATTGTGTTAATCGAAATGTCCTTACACCTTAGGCGGGGCACAACCGCAAAATTGATGAAAGGTATTATTGGAAAAAAAATTGGGATGACAAGTATCTTCGCCGCTGATGGAAAGCAAACTGCTTGCACAATCATCGAGGCCGAGCCAAACACCGTTACGCAAGTTAAAACACTTGATACAGATGGTTACACTGCAATACAATTAGCTTTCGGAGAAAAGAAAGAGAAACACACTACAAAAGCAGAACTTAACCACTTCTCCAAAGCACAAACTACTCCTAAGAGATTTGTAAAAGAATTCCGCAACTATTCAATTAGTAAAAGTATTGGCGAAACAATTTCCTTGACTGATCTTTTCGCTGAAGGAGATTCAATAGTAATTGTTGGTACTACCAAAGGAAAAGGGTTTCAAGGTGTTGTAAAGCGCCATGGTTTCTCAGGTGTTGGAGAAGCTACACATGGTCAACACGACCGTTCAAGAGCTCCAGGTTCTTTGGGAGGTTCTTCTTACCCATCACGAGTTTTTAAAGGTTTAAGAATGGCTGGCCGTATGGGTGGCGACAGGGTTAAAATGAAAGGATTGAAAGTCGTAAAGATTTTTCCTGAAAAGAATTATATTTTAATCAGTGGTTCTGTACCAGGTCACAATGGTTCAATCGTTTTAATTCAGAAGTAATCACACTTAATTTTCAGAACAATGCAAGTTGATGTTTTAAATATACAGGGTCAAAAAACAGGCAGGTCGGTAGAATTACCAAACGATATTTTTGGTGTAGAACCAAATGATCACGTAATATATTTAGCTGTTAAGCAATATTTAGCCGCAGGTCGTGCAGGTACCCATAAAGTAAAAACACGTGCTGAAGTAAAAGGGTCTAGCCGTAAGTTACACAAACAAAAAGGTACAGGTGGTGCTCGTAAGGGTAATATACGTAACCCACTATATAAAGGTGGCGGTACGATATTCGGACCAAAGCCTCACAAATATGATTTGAAACTAAATCGTAAAGAAAAGGATTTGGCTAAAGTATCTGCCCTAAGTTATAAAGCAAAGGATGCTGCAATAATTGTTGTTGAAGACATTGATTTTTCAACCCCAAAAACAAAACAAGCGGTTGAAATATTGAAAAGCTTGAATGTAGCAGACAAAAAAACTATAATCATTTTGCCTGAGTATAACGATACCTTGTATTTGAGTACTCGTAATGTACCAAATGTTACAACCACTTTGTTGGCTGATGTAAATACGTACGAAATAATGAATGCAGATACCTTGGTTTTCACAGAGAATGCTGTAAACATATTTACAGATGATCTAGTTGTTGCCGAAGCTTAATTAATAGATATAATAATTTAAGATGAAACTTACAGACGTTTTGATAAAACCAATTTTGACTGAGAAAGCAAACTTACAGCAAGATAAGTTACGTACTTATTCTTTTAAAGTTGGCAAACTAGCAAACAAATTGGAGATAAAGAAAGCAGTAGAAGAATTTTATGGTGTTTCCGTAAAATCTGTAAATACAGCAGTAGCGCCAGGAAAAAATAAATCTAGGCAAACAAAAAAAAGAGTAACGCAAGGTGTTAGGCCTGCTTACAAAAAAGCTTTTGTTACTGTAGCGGATGGAGAAACCATAGATTTGTATACAAACATTTAATAATAGTTTACGAAGCTGATAAATTCGTTTTAAAAGGATAAGAAAATGGCATTAAAGAAATACAAACCGATGACTGCTGGCACACGCTGGAGAATTGGTAATGCTTATGCTGAGATTACTACTAATAAACCTGAGAAGAGTTTATTGGAACCAGTAAAGAAATCTGGTGGTCGTAATGCACAAGGTCGTCGTTCGATGAGATATATAGGTGGTGGTCATAAAAAACACTATCGTATTATCGATTTCAAAAGAAATAAGTTTGATATAGAAGCTACCGTTGCTTCTATTGAGTACGATCCAAACAGAACTGCCTTTATTGCCCTTTTGCATTACTCAGATGGCGAGAAGAGATATATAATTGCTCCTCAAGGATTGCAGGTTGGTGCCAAAGTAATTTCTGGTAATCAGGTGGCACCAGAAATTGGTAATGCTTTGCAAATGAAGAATATGCCTTTGGGTACTATGATTCATAATATCGAATTACAACCTGGTCAAGGTGGTAAATTGGTAAGAAGCGCTGGTACTTCTGCACAATTAGCTAATAAGGAAGAAAAATACGCAGTTCTAAAGATGCCTAGTGGTGAATTGAGAAAATTATTAATCAATTGTTTTGCTACAATAGGTGTTGTTTCTAATAGCGATCATAATTTGGAACAAGCTGGTAAAGCGGGTGTTAACCGTTGGAAAGGTAGAACGCCAAGAACTCGTGGTGTTGCTATGAACCCAGTAGATCACCCGATGGGTGGTGGTGAAGGTCGTTCCTCTGGTGGTCATCCACGCAGCAGATCTGGTAAATATGCCAAAGGAGAAAAAACCAGAACACGTGGTAAAGGAAGCGATAAGTTAATTATTCAACGTAGAGATGGCAAAAAGCTTTCTAACAAATAAATTTTAATATTCAAGGTTGTATAAACTTTGAAATTTATAAAGGAATATAAAACTTTAATATGGGTCGTTCGATTAAAAAAGGTCCTTATGTTGATGCAAATCTTGAGGTGAAAGTGCTAAACATAAATGATGGTAAAAGTAAAAAAGGTGTAATCAAAACTTGGAGCAGAAGAAGTACAATTACCCCAGATTTCGTAGGTCATACTTTTGCTGTTCATAATGGTAACAAATTTGTTCCAGTTTATGTGACTGAATTTATGGTAGGTCATAAATTGGGTGAATTTTCACCTACAAGAAACTTTAGAGGTCACTCAGGTTCGAAGAAATAAGCTTATTTAGACATGCAATTTTAAATAGTTGTACAAAAAATAGAAATTAAATGGAAGCAGTTGCAAAATTAAAAAACTACCCTACAGGTCCTCGTAAAATGAGGTTGATAGCTGATGTAGTACGTGGAATGGAGGTAGATAAAGCGTTATCTATTTTAGAGTTTCACCCACAACACAATGCAATTCCATTAGCTAAGTTGCTTAAAAGTGCAATCAGCAATTGGGAACAAAAAAATGATGGTACTAGTGCGGCTGATAGTGGATTGATTGTAAAAACAGTATTTGTTGATGGTGGCGCAGTTATCAAACGTATGCGTCCAGCACCACAAGGAAGAGGATACAAGATTCGCAAAAGAAGCAATCACGTAACAATAATAGTAGATTCAAAAAAATAATTATACCGTATTATGGGTCAGAAAGCAAATCCGATTGGCAATAGGTTAGGTATCATCCGTGGATGGGAAAGTAATTGGTATGCTAGCAAAAATGATTATGCTGGTAAATTGATAGAAGATGATAAGATACGAACATACTTGAATGCCCGTATAAGCAAAGGTGGCATAGCAAGAATTGTAATCGAACGTACTCTTGGTAAATTAATAGTTACAATTCACACAAGCAAGCCTGGTATCATAATAGGTAAAGGCGGTGGTGAAGTAGATCGTATCAAAGAAGAACTTAAAAAACTTACAAAAAAGGATGACGTTCAAATCAACATCCTTGAAATAAGGAGACCTGAATTGGATGCTACTATTGTAGGTGATACTATTGCTAAACAAATAGAAAATAGAATCAATTTCAAAAGAGCTATTAAAATGGCAATAGCGTCTACATTAAGAATGGGAGCTGAAGGTATTAAAGTAAGAGTAAGTGGTCGTTTGGGAGGTGCTGAAATTGCTCGTTCTGAGGAAATTAAACAAGGGCGTACCCCATTACATACTTTCCGTATGGATATTGATTATGCTAGTGTTTTTGCCCAAACAGTATACGGTAAAATTGGTATTAAAGTTTGGATTTGTAAAGGTGAAGTTTTAGGTAAACGCGAATTGAATCCTAATTTTGTTGGTGGAAAGAATGATATGAGCGAAAAGAGAAGTGATGATCGTGGAAGAGGTGGAGATGACAGAAGAAATTCTGGTGATAGAAGAGGAGGTGGTTATGGTGATCGTCAAAATGGTGGTGGCGATAGAAGAGGCGCTAATGTAGGCGGTGGTCCAAGAAGAAACTAATTTTTGATTCAGTTCAGGTTTAATAAATATTAACGGAAAAAATACAAGATGTTACAACCTAAAAGAAGTAAACATAGAAAGCAACAGAAAGGAAGAATTCGCGAAGTTGCAAAACGTGGGTCATATATCGCTTTCGGATCTTTTGCACTAAAAGCGTTAGAACCAATTTGGTTAACTAACCGTCAATTAGAATCTGCTCGTCAGTCAATGACACGTGCAATGAAAAGAGAAGGTAATGTTTGGATTAGAATTTTTCCAGATAAAATTATTACTCACAAGCCTGCAGAGGTTCGTATGGGTAAGGGTAAGGGTAATCCAGAATATTGGGCTGCAGTCGTTGAGCCAGGTCGTATTATTTTTGAGTGTGATGGTGTAAGTGAAGAAACTGCTAAGCATGCGATGCATTTAGCTTCCCAAAAACTACCTATTGCTACAAAGTTCATCGTTAGAAGGGATTTGCAACAAGCATAATATTTAATTTGAGGTATAGTTTACATATATAAATACAACCTCCCAAGTATCGACAAATGATAAAGAAAGTAGAATTTAATAAAGAATTGAAAGGTCTTTCAGAACAAGAACTTACAATAAGGAAAAAAGAAGATTCATTAAGGCTTAAGAAATTGGAATTTGCTCACGCACTTTCTCCAATTGAAAATCCAATGAGTATCCGTAGTTTAAGAAAAGATATAGCCCGTATCAAAACGGAATTACAAAAAAGAGCTTTAGCTTAATAAAGTATATAATAATGGAAGCATCAGTATTGGAAAGAAATTTGCGTAAAACAAGGGTTGGAACAGTAACTAGTAATAAGATGGAAAAAACTATTACAGTTGCAGTTGAAAGAAAAGTAAAACACCCTATTTATGGTAAGTTCGTAAAAAAGACAACTAAGTTTCATGCTCATGACGAAAAAGATGAGTGTACTATTGGTGACGTTGTTAAGATTATGGAAACTAGACCTCTTAGTAAAACGAAACGTTGGAGATTAGTTGAAGTAATTGAAAAAGCAAAATAATTATTTTTTTCTAGAGTTTATTAACTCTTTGAATAAATCATAATTCATAAAACTATTTTAAAGTAGTTTATATAAAAGGCTCAATAAAATGATACAGCAAGAGAGTAGATTAAATGTTGCAGATAATAGTGGCGCTAAAGAAGTACTTTGTATAAAAGTATTAGGTAATAGTGGACAGGACTATGCTAAAATTGGTGATAAAATTGTTGTCACGGTTAAAGCTGCAATACCTGCAGGTGGTATAAAAAAAGGTACTGTTTCAAAAGCAGTAATTGTTCGTACAAAAAACAAATTACGTAGAAAGGATGGTTCTTACATTCGTTTTGACGACAATGCTGTAGTATTACTTAATAATGCTGATGATCCTAGAGGCACCCGTATTTTTGGGCCAGTAGCAAGAGAGTTACGTGATAAAGGATACATGAAAATTATATCGTTAGCACCTGAGGTATTATAATTAAATTTAAATAAACTTTTTATAATTAGTTTCTAAAAGAGCTATTAATAGGTTAAAAGCAATAAAATGAGTACAAGATTTAAGCCTAAATATAACATTAAAAAAGGTGATTCAGTTGTTGTTATAGCTGGTGATGATAAGGATTTAAAAAAGCCTAGGACAATATTAGAAGTAAATATTGAAAAAGGTAAAGTTTTAGTTGAAGGAGTTGCCTTGGCTACAAAACATATTAAGCCTTCTGCACAAAATACTAAAGGATCTATCGAGAAGAAAGAAGCCTACATCAGCATCTCTAATGTTATGTTATGGGATGTTAAGGCAAAAGTTCCAACTAAAATAAAAAGAGAAAGAGTAGAAGGTAAATTAATACGTGTTTCAAAAAAATCAGGGGAGGTAATTAAATAATGGAAACAATAAAATATACTCCAAGGTTAGCGGATAAATATACAAATGAAGTTGTTCCTGCCTTGATGAAGAAATTTCAGTACAAAAGTGTAATGCAATCGCCTAAATTGCAAAAGATTTGTATTAACAGAGGTGTTAATGGTGCTGTTACTGATAAAAAGTTAGTAGATATTGCTATTGAAGAGCTTGCAACCATAACAGGTCAAAAATCAGTCCCAACATATTCCAAAAAAGATATCTCAAATTTCAAATTACGTAAGGGAATGCCAATTGGGGCTAGAGTTACTTTACGTGGTGAAAAAATGTATGAGTTTTTAGATAGATTAGTTTCTGTTGCATTGCCACGTGTCCGTGACTTTAAAGGGGTAAGTGATAAAGCTTTTGATGGTCGTGGTAATTACACATTAGGTGTTACTGAACAAATTATCTTTCCTGAAATTGATATCGATAAAGTAAATAAAATTACAGGCTTGGATATCACATTTGTAACTACGGCTTCAAATAACGAAGAGGCTTATGAGTTACTGAAAGAATTAGGCATGCCTTTCAAAAACATAAAAAAAGAAAATATTTAAATAGTACAAAATGGCTAAAGAATCAATTAAGGCTAGGCAAAGGAAGCGTGAAAAGATGGTTGCAAAGTTCGCACAAAAAAGAGCAGCACTTAAAGCAGCAGGTGATTTTGCTGGTTTAGATTTACTTCCAAAAAATGCTTCTCCTGTTAGACTTAAAAATCGTTGTCAATTGACAGGTAGACCCAAAGGTTATATGCGTTATTTTGGTATTTCTCGTGTTATTTTCAGAGACATGGCATTAAACGGAAAGATTCCTGGTATTAAAAAAGCAAGTTGGTAGTTTATAGCTTTTTGAAATAAATTTTTTTTTTACAAAGTATTAATAATAAGAAGTATGGTTACTGATCCTATTGCAGATTTTTTAACAAGGATTCGGAATGCACAGATGGCTGGTCATAGAATCGTTGAGATTCCAGCATCAAATTTAAAAAAGAGAATTACTGAAATTTTATATGAACAAGGTTATATCTTGAAATATAAATTTGAAGAAGATACTAAACAAGGTTTAATTAAGATAGCATTGAAATATGATCCTTCTAGTAAGCAACCAGCAATACGTTCTTTAGAACGTGTTAGTAGGCCTGGTTTAAGACAATATGCTAAACCTGCTGAGATTAAGAGAGTTATCAATGGATTGGGTGTAGCAATTGTAAGTACTTCAAAAGGAGTTTTAACCGACAAACAAGCTAAAGCTCAAAATGTAGGTGGAGAAGTACTTTGTTATATTAGTTAATATTTTGACAATTAAGCCTTTTAGTCGGGGCTGAAAACAAAAACAAAAAAATTAAATTAGTCGACTATGTCTAGAATTGGTAAAAAGCCAATTATAATACCTTCTGGTGTTACAATTGAAGTAGGAAAAGATAATGTAGTTTCAGTAAAAGGACCAAAAGGAACTTTAAAACAAGCTATTGACAGGGATATTAAACCTGAAATAGTTGGAAATGAGTTAATCATTTCTAGACCAACTGATCAAATCCGTCATCGTGCAATGCATGGTTTATATAGATCCTTATTGAATAATCTAGTTACTGGTGTTACAACTGGTTACAAAAGGGATTTAGAGTTAGTTGGTGTTGGTTATAAAGCATCTAACACTGGTAATATACTGGACTTAGCTCTAGGATATTCACACAATATAATATTCGAAATTCCTTCTGAATTAAAAGTTACAACACTTACTGAAAAAGGTAAAAACCCAATGATCTCATTAGAAGGTATTGACAAACAATTAATTGGCCAAGTAGCTGCTAAATTGAGAGGATTGCGTAAGCCTGAACCGTATAAGGGTAAGGGTGTGAAATATGCTGGAGAGGTATTGAGAAGAAAAGCAGGTAAAGCAGCAGGTAAATAATTAATATAAATTTATCCGGCAGTATCGGATATAAACAGAAAAATAATGAATACTAAATTAGTTCAAAGACAAAAGATTAGGTATAGAATTCGTAAGAAAGTATCTGGAACAGCTACAAAACCTCGTCTTTCAGTTTTTAGGAGCAATGCAGAAATCTATGCTCAATTAATAGATGATGAAAATGCAGTTACCCTAGCAGCTTCTTCTTCAAAAGAAAAAGATATTGTTGCTCAAAAAGTACCTAAAGTTGAAAAATCTAAGTTAGTTGGTGCTTCAATAGCTTTAAAAGCTAAAGAACTAGGGTTAGAAACTTGTGTTTTTGATAGAGGAGGTAATTTGTATCATGGTCGTATCAAGGCAGTAGCTGATGGTGCAAGAGAAGGTGGATTACAATTTTAATAACAAATAATTATTTAGATATATGTCTAAACCATTAGATACTAAGATAAAAGCAGGTGGTGATGTCGAATTAAAAGACAAAGTAGTTGCTATAAATCGTGTTGTAAAAACAACAAAAGGTGGACGTACTTTTAGCTTCTCTGCTTTAGTAGTTGTCGGCAATGAAGCTGGTGTTGTAGGACAGGGCTTAGGCAAGGCAAAAGAAGTGCAAGAAGCTATTGTAAAAGGTATTGAAGATGCCAAAAAGAATTTGGTTAAAGTTCCAATTTCACACGGTACAATTCCGCATGAGCAATTAGCTAAAGCTGGTGCAGCTAAAGTTTTAATTAAACCAGCGGCACATGGTGCGGGTGTAATAGCAGGAGGCAGTATGCGTGCTGTTTTGGAAAGTGCTGGCATAACAGACGTTTTGGCTAAGAAATTAGGTTCGGCCAATCCACACAACGTTGTAAAAGCAACAATCAAAGCTTTATCTTTATTACGTGAACCGATAGAGATTTCTAAAACACGTGGGATTAAGTTAAGCAAAGTATTTAACGGTTAATAATCTACAGGATTATCAATTTTATAATTTTATGAATATTAAGATAACACAAGTAAAGAGCGGTATAGACAGATCTGAGCGTCAAAAAAAGACTTTGGTTGCTCTTGGCTTGAGAAAACTGAATGCTTCACGTGAAGTTGAAGCAACTCCCCAAATATTAGGGATGGTCAAGAAAGTAAGTCATCTTCTAAAAGTTGATACTTTAGCTGAAACACCAAAAGCTACTGTTACCAAGAAAGTTGCTGAAAAAGTTTCGAAAATTGAAACACCTGAAGTAGTTGAAGTTTCAGCAGAAGCCTCTTCTGAAGATGCATAAATTGGTTTAATTTATTTAATAATAGGCGAGGGGGTGATACCCCGTTAGTACAAAATCACAAATATGAAATTACATACTTTAAAACCTGCTGCTGGTTCTACACACAAAGAAAAAAGACTAGGTCGTGGTGAAGCTAGTGGTAAGGGAGGTACGTCTACAAAAGGTAATAAGGGTAGTCAACAAAGAGCTGGTTATCAACGTAAAAATGCCCATGAAGGTGGTCAGATGCCCATTCAGCGTCGTATACCTAAGCGTGGATTTAAGAATCCTGATCGCGTAGAATATACTGTATTCAATCTTGGTCAGATAGAGCAATTAAATGAAAAGTATGCTTTTGCTGAGTTTTCTGTAGAAAGCCTTTATTCGAACGGATTGATTTCAAAAACTGATAAAGTTAAAGTACTTGCTACTGGTGAATTAAAGTCTAAACTTACTTTTAAAGTAAATGCTTTAAGTGCTAAGGCAAAAGAATTAATTGAGTCTTTGGGTGGTAGTGTTGAAATTGTAAGATAAATTACTTACTTTGCCAAGCGCATCAAAAACTGATGCGTTTTTTTTGTTTTAGGATTTTTAATTTAACTCAAGAATTCACGTGAAAAAATTAATTGACAACTTAAAGAATATATGGGCAATCGAAGAGTTACGCAATAAAATTGTCGTAACCTTAATGCTTGTATTAACTTACAGATTAGGAACACAAATAACTTTACCAGGTATAAACCCAAATTTGTTAGAAGCTGCAAAAGCAGGTAGTTCTAAAAACGGTTTATTAGGGTTGTTTGATACTTTTGCCGGTGGCGCCTTTTCACAGGCTTCCATACTTGCTTTAGGTATCATGCCATACATTTCTGCTTCTATCTTTATGCAGTTGATGACTATTTTAATACCTCAATTGCAAAAAGTACAAAAAGAAGGTGAAAGTGGTCGTAAGAAGATAAACCAATGGACACGTTATTTAACCATCATTGTAACGATGTTTCAAGCTGGTGCATATATAGCTTATTTGAAAAGTCCTGGATATGCTGAGGCTTTGATACCTGCTTATCAACCTTTCTTTGCTATTTCTACTATTGTTACATTATCAGCTGGTACTTTATTCGTAATGTGGTTGGGTGAAAAGATACAAGATAAGGGTTTAGGTAATGGTACGTCTATCATCATCATGGTTGGTATTTTGGCTCGTTTACCGCAATCTCTTATACAGGAGTTTACCGCTAAAAGCGAGAAAGGTGGTGGTGGTTTGTTGATATTCTTAATTGAAGTTGCTATTTTGGTTACCATCATAATGGGTCTCATTATATTAGTACAAGGGGTACGTAAAATTCCCGTAAACTATGCTAAACAAATTATTGGTAACAGACAAGTTGGTGGAGCAAGACAATTTTTACCTGTAAAGGTTAATAGTGCAGGGGTAATGCCCATCATTTTTGCTCAAGCAATCATGTTTTTACCTACACTAGTTTCTTTTACAAATTTAGATTCTGCAAAGGGATTTGTACGTATGTTTAGTGATCACAGTAATCCATGGTATATGGTAATATATTCTGTAATGGTTATTGGATTTACTTTCCTTTATACAGCCTTGATTTTTAATCCTAAGCAAATTGCTGAAGATTTAAAACGTAATAACGGTTTTGTTCCTGGAGTTAAGCCTGGTGAACCTACTGCAGATTACATTGGTGCTATCATGGATAAAATTACTTTGCCTGGAGCTATATTCTTAGCAATTGTAGGTATTATGCCTGGTTTTGCACAGCGATTGGGCGTAACACAATCATTCAGTACTTTCTTTGGTGGAACAAGTTTATTAATTATGGTGGGTGTAGTTTTAGATACACTGCAACAAATAGAAACTTACTTGTTAATGCGCCAGTATGATGGTTTGATGTCTAGTGGACGTGTACAAGGAAGACAACAAAGCATTAGTACTCCTACTACTACTTTATAAACAATTGAGAATTAGTTTTCATATAGAAAGACCTGTTAGTGAAGACTGACAGGTCTTTTGTTTTATAAACATTCCTCCTAAATAATCTGATCGAAATACTATAATTGAATATAATGAGTCACGGAAAGAATATTATTTATTATAAAACAGATGCCGAAATAGCTTTAATGAAACAAGCTGCACTGTTAGTTAGTAAAACGCTTACTGAAGTAGCTACAGTATTAAAAGCAGGAATGACTACGATGCAAATTGATACCCTATGTGCTACATTTATCAAAGATCATAAAGCGGTTCCCTCCTTTTATAAATATAGCGGTTATCCTCATAATATTTGTGCGAGCGTAAATGATGTGGTGGTGCATGGTTTTCCCAACGGAGTGCCCCTTAAAGACGGAGATATTGTGAGTATTGATATTGGGGTTATCCTTAACGGCTGGCA
>Ga0114962_10001723_pt1 | contig 18702 bp, 16 predicted proteins | sample C_130820_MF_Meta_FD_87017 | JGI IMG/M metagenome (GOLD analysis project Ga0114962, IMG submission 87017) | Freshwater microbial communities from Lake Croche, Canada to study carbon cycling - C_130820_MF_MetaG | ecosystem: Environmental > Aquatic > Freshwater > Lake | place: Lake Croche, Canada...
CCCGCGAAGCCCAAAGGCAGTGATGAGCCGATCTCCTACAGAAGGCTGCAAGACCAGTTTGACCTTGCTCGTGATAACCATAAAGCAGAAACCCAAATGGCTCTTGACCTACTCAACGGAGACCTGCGAAGCGCGTTCGCCGAAGTTGGCGTTGGATGGGGAAGTCGCTTAGAGAGGCAGCTGAACAGTTTCATTCCAGTAGTCATTAGTGCCGGCGGTACGGCGACAGAGGCGCTTGATCATCTCGTGGCCACGAGACTTCTACGCAAAGTTGTAGATCGATTCGATGTCCGTGCCGATGATCTTGAGACCTTACTCGGCGCAATCGAGATGAGTTGGACACTTGATGGCGCCAAGCCCGAAAAATCCATTCACAAGTTACAAACCAGTCTGAATAGAATGCGCAAAGATGGCTAATGAATTCGCCAATTGATAGGGTCTCAGGCCGCTCATCTCCGCATTTGAGTGGGTGGTCTGGACGGTGGTATTTCCAGGGAAAGCACCTTTTAGACTCAGGGCAATCGGATGGAACGTCTCGTGATCACATTGAGGCTGATTCGCTTGCTTCAATTGATGCCCTGGGCAAGGATGTTGGCATTGCGCTTGTTACTGGCACCTGGAGATCGTTCCTAAGCCTTTCGTTGTTGGACAGAATAAGTGACGATGCTGCTAATCCTGGGAGCGATGAGTTGGTGCTTGAAAAGCACATAAGCTCCCTTGAAGTCATTTGCAACAAGGAATATCTCACCCGCATTGGCGAGGTGAGTGAGGTAATTCCAGTGGGCCGGGTTCGTCGGCCGGCTAGACGTGCCTTGGATCGGTTGGCCTCACATACTGAGGATTGGTATGGCCGATCCTTGAAAGGTCCAATTCCGCGGCGTGCGATGGCAATTTTGCGCGACGAGGATGCGAATTTGTATGAAAATCGCATGGTCACTGAATTGGTGCATCCTATTCTGACTTCGGCATTAATGCGCCGGCTACGTCATCTACGCAAGATGCAAGCAAATTTGGCTGAGCTAGTCCATCGGCAAGAGGGAAGTCGTGCACGCAACGAGAGGCTCTATGAGTTTTGGGGTCTGGATGAAGGTCGAGCTAGGCAATCTTCGGATCAAGTTGTTCACACAGTTCAACTACTGGATAGTCTGCTGAGGCAGGTTCAGAAACTTCGGGGCAGCAGATTATCCGGGCTCATTGGTGGGCGCACCTCCGGCTCTCGAACCCTACGTAAGACAAATGTCATTCAAGATCACCGCCATTACCGTGCAGCAGGTTTGGTTTGGCAGGCTTTTCAGCAAGGTCCAGTTTCAACTGAATCTTCGGAGGCTCGAAGCCTTCATCTGCAAAAGCGTCATGATGTTTATGATGGCTACGTTTTGGCCTTTCTTGTCCAGGCTCTCGAAGGCTTGGGGTATCGACCTTCCGATGAGCTCACGCGCATTTTTGAAGCTGGAACCGGAGAAACTGCACTTCTTGGCCCGTGGGGGGAGTGCTCCTTACACAGGGATGCTATTGGTGTAGTCACGCTGAGTTCTCGTGGGATCCAGACCCGTTTTGTGCCGCTTCTCGACCTTATTGCGGAAAATGATTCCCCTGAGTTAGTGGAAAGTCGTTGGGCATCCGTTGTTCAAGCTGCTGCTGGCCCTACGGTAATTGTCTACTTGGGCTCGCCTGATTTGCTGAAATATCTGCCACTTAATCTGGCGGCAACACTTTCTTCAGCGGGTAAAGATTTGAACACTTCTCCGCGTGATGTTCAGGCCATTCCGATTTCGCCCTGGGAGATTGCAAGTCTCGAGCGAGTGTCCCGTGCAGTGCGGATTGCAATCCAAACTCCTGTACTGCAAGCATATCCGCCACCTATTCAGTCAGATTCGAGCAGGATTCCACGTCGACTATTTGAGAGTCTTGAAGCTGCCGATATTCGGCAGCAGGGGTATGGCGCACTCTTCCACAAGTCTTCAGTGGATGACTTAGGTTTGAGACGTCCCTTTTCTGAATCGGAACGCTCGCGATTAGATGGCTTTCTTGAGAATCTCGATAAAGCAAGTCACACGATGGGTTGGGAAAGGGATTACAAGGAGCACATTCCAGTGCTACGAGATGCAATTCTTAAGGCTGCTGATCGTGCTGAGGAGCTACTCACTTGCCCAGCTTGCGGGCATAAAGCTGGACCGCGAGAGGTGACCCGCGAGGATAATGTATTTCTGATTTCGTGTTCAATTTCAAGTTGTAAGACCAGATGGGGCCATGAGAAGTGTGGTCTTTGCTCGGGCCGGATTTGTATTATCGAATCGGAAGACAAGATACTCAATCCCGAAGTCTCAGGTCCCGGTTGGGTGGAAAGGATCCTCGGCCGGGATGCCTTAGCTTCACCGTGCTGGGCTCGTGTTGCTCCCTTGCGCTACATCTGCACGGAGTGCAGGGAATGCAATGGCGCTCGCGATGAGATCGCAGCTAGTTGCGTTCGTTGCCAAGCTGACAAGTAAAGAGCAAGGGATTCTGCCTTCTACTCATTGTGGATCACAAGTGTGTTAATTATGCCCGACTCATGCGCGCATAGAGATCATCATGGTTATCAATCGCCACTGGAATGAACAGGCCAGCATTTGGCTCGTGCTTGAGGGCAACTCGAACTCCGTCCCCACCGACGCGAGCACTGTACACACTAGAAGTGTTCTTAATTTTTTCGAGGTGAACGGCAGGTAGCATTCCCTTTGCTAGTTTTTCTTTGGTGGCGTTCCATTGCTTCAATATCCCTGGGCGTCCGAGTTTCTTAAGATCCTTCATAAAGCTGTCAGTTTCAGTGCCGATGGCCAGCGAGCCGAAGAATGCGTTGATTGGAAAGCCACGCGTTCCACGTCCATCCATCACCATGTAAACGGGCACATCTCGCCTAATTTTGCTGATGTCCGGGTTAGGTAGCCAAGTAAGAATCGAGGAATGAGGTGCATGACGTGATGCAACGGAACGATTGTCAGAATCGTAATGAATAGTGGAAATGACAGACGCCAGGTCTGCATTGCGCCGTGCAGGTGAGTGTTGTTTCCAATCGCGATATCCTGATGGGCAAGTCGACAGCCAGGAATCAAGAGCCGCCTTGTAATCTTTGGGTAGCACTTGGCGTGCCAAGTTATTACAAACGCCTTCTTCAGTCTCAATCCACGCAGGACCTGCCATGCGCCCGTCTAGGAAGAAGCTGGATGCTGAACCTAGTTCTATTGATGTTGCTAGCATTTCAACGCCAAAGTGACCTAGTTCGTGAGCTTTGAGAAAATCAAAAGCGAGTTGTGGGCATTGAGCAGAGGGAACGCCAGATGATTCCAAAGCTCTTGCAATTACTTCAACGCCTCGTGCTCGTATGTAGATTCCCCATGGGCGAGACCACTTTAGGCGGGGTTTTCCGTCAAAGTGAAATGCACGATACCAAGCCAAGACCTCGATGCCGAGCTCTTGCCAGTTCGGAAGATCTGAGTCATGTTCTTGAATTTGCGAGTTAGTGCCGTGTGGATCCAACCCAACAAAGACCTTTCGATTCGATGACCCGTCAAGGTGCCAATCTGCCTGCGGAAAATCTTGTTCCAGCCCGCTGATTTGGATAACCTCAGCATCCAGCCATTGTGGTTCTTGATAATCCAACTGGCGCCAGTCGCGGTCACTTGGGCTGAGTGCGCCTATTGCTTCCAGACCGCTGAGTATTGCTTGAATGTTGAATCCATTATTTGACATGACTGTAAATTAGCATCAAGTTGTGACAATTTTGCACCATTTTTCGCGGAAATGTCGCTCATGTGGCGAGTAATGAGGAATGGTAAGTATATGAAAATTACAGTTCAGCAACGTAATAACCAGATGGTGGAGATGCGCCGCAAAGGTCTGACTCTAGAAGAAATCGGACAGCATTTTGGGGTGACGCGTGAACGCGCTCGACAGATCATCAAGGAGATTGATCCCTCACTTGTCGCCCGAGAAGTTGGCAAGATTAAACGGAAAGTTAAGGCCGACAAAATAGCAGAAGATAGAAATGCTATTCGCGCAAAGATTTATGCGGATTGGGCCAATCTGAGTCACTTGACTCTGGAGGAGATCAGTTCGAAACTCAAAATCTCAGAAGAGGCAATCAAGGACGCAATCAGCAAGACCCGGCGAGCCATTCTTCAAGGCAATGAACATCGCGACAACGCCAATCTTCAGCAGTTCACTGATGCGCAGATTAAGAAGGCGCTTCGCGATGCAGAGGCTATGGCCAAGCCCTTAACTGCTAAAAAGTATGCTCATTTGGTTCATGAAGGCTTAATCAATGGCCCTTCGGTCCCAAGGTTAACGCAGCGATTTGGGGGATGGATCGCAGCATGCGAGTTTGCCAAGGTGCTTCCCGGAAAGGCAATACGAACATATTCTAAAGAGTGGTCCAAGCGACGGCTATTTGAAATTTTGGTTGAGTTCCTGTCAGACCCCACTGCCACATCGGATTCTTACCAGGCGTTTGATGATTGGCTTCGGGTGCAACCCGAAAACTATCCTTCGGCACAGACTGTGCGTAATAATCTAGGTGCCTGGCGAGTGATCAAGGCAGATGCCCTGAGAAGAGTCGCGCGAACAAAACCATCAAAGCCTTAGGGCTGGATCATCATAGTGCCCCAGTTTTCGATGTCGGCTGCTGTGGCATTGGTCAGCTTGACTTCCTGATCGCCCCAGGGAGTTCGGGCTTTAAGAGTTCCGTTGAAAGCCACTTCATTGAGTTTTAGTAGCGGGGCTAGTTTTGCTGTCCACTGCCGAAACTGTGGGACTAAGTCCGGGGCAGGAAAGTCCCATGTGCGTGCAACTCTTGGGGTTGCAGCATCAGCGGGTTGGAGAATAATTTCAATCTGGCTCGATGGGATTGCTGCATGAGGTTCCTCATGCGCAGGCTCTGAGGTAGAGCGCTTGAGCGACTTCATTGTTTTCCATGCCATTGTGGCAGGAATTAGCGCTGTGGCGAGGGCAGGTGCAAGTGCTGCGGCGGAATCAAAGGCATCAAACGCAGCCTCATTCTCAATGACCCTACTTTTCGATACGGCAGGATCATTACGCAGGCGATTGAGAATTTCATACTGATTCTCACTAATGAAGTTGATCCACGCGAGGCGGTATGCTCGGAATCCAGCTTCTGACACGGTTCCTCTGGGTCGTTTGCTGGACTCCATTGATGTTTCAGGCTCCACTGCGGTGTCGTGGAAAAAGATTAAGACATTTCGTGCCCATTGATCTAGATCCTCCTGGTTTGTAATCAACTTGGTATTGAGCCTGTCGGCCCTTGATGAAACTGTCGCAAAGTCGAAGTCCTCACGTTCAAGTCGCCAGCGCTTCAACCAAAGCGAGTGAAGCGGACGCAAAACCGTCTTGATGTACGAAGCTTGATTCCGCTTTTGTCGGAATGATTGGCGGACGTTCTTAGCTAGGTCCGCTAGTTCTCCGGCAACGATGTCTGGGTCACTCGTGCTGAGTGCTTCAGAGTGGTTGCGCATGACTTTGAGAATGTCTATGAGGGCCCGCTCGTGCCTCGCTGAGATTGGCTGGAGTAGGAGGCTAACCAATGACGTTGGAAGATCCGTGGGTTCCAGTTTGAGGCGCTCTGCCAGTAGATGAATAAGTTGATGGCGTAGTCGATCCTCTGCGTCCTGAGTAGCCGTTTGTGCCATGCTCTCAATAATTTCCGCGGCAAACGCGCCGGTGGGCTCGTACATTTGACAGGTACCTCCTCTGTACTGTAAAAATGTATCACGAATTGCGACAGATTCTTACGCACTAACCATGAGAATCTAATAATTCAGTGGATTAGACAATCGTCATGGGTCTGCGCTATTAATTAAAACTAAGAAAACGAGCCACTCAGGTGGCTATTTAAAACAAAGCGTAATAAGAAATTATTACGTTTAACGCAAAGGAGCAATACATGAAACTACGGCACGTCGGTCAGTCAGAGCTAAATCCAGATCTAACTGGCAGAAATCGCAAGTCACGCACTACCGCCGTGCGAAGCACCGGCCCAACCCAAAAGAAGAAAGGAACCTACAAGTTGAGTATCAAAACCAACAACAAAGGACGTTGCCCCTACACGGGCAAGATTCGCTACAAAGACGATCAAGAGGCGAAAGCGGCTCTGCGTCGAACTCAATCAGCTGCGCAGATTGAGCGAGAGATATCTGGCTACAGCAAGAGGGAAGAAAAACGCTGGTTCGACTGCACGAAGTGCTCCGGCAAACACCTCACATCACAAACCGAAGTTGAGTATCGCGAAGCATTTGGAAAGGCGGCCTAGATGGCAAAGGAACTGAGTAACGAAGAGAAGGCCATGTTGCTACTACAGCGAGGTTTTGCACTTGAGTTGGCTCGTACGATGCGAATCAAACACAAACATGATCTCAGTCCGCTAAAGAGCGTGGACTTGATCAGTCTTGTTGTGCGAGCACTGCGTGCCTTGGAGCGCGAGAATCCACTCCGCGCTGAGAAAGAGCTCACCGAGTTACTGGCAGTTCTAGTTGCCGGACCGCTTGATCTAAACACGGAGCTTGGCTTCGAGCTTCTCGTTCGCGATGACTCACGCAAGGTGCGAGCTTTGGCGACACAAATCTGTCGCAGGGAGGCTGAAGATCAAACACCTATAAGTACTGACTCCAGCAGTCCTATTGAGAACGACTTTGAACAAGAAACAAATGTGCACACAACAGATGAGGAGAACTAACCCAACTATGAAGAAGTCAACCAAGAACCTGGTGCTAGGCAAAATCATTGAGCGCCTGCAGGACCTGCTGCCGTCGCCTGAAATTGCGACCTATGCTGCGTGTAACCCGACAAATGCGGACCTGTTTTTCAGCGAAGAGCCGTCTGAGATTGCACAGGCTCGGGAAATCTGTATGTCATGCCCAGTCCGTCAGCTGTGCCTAGACCATCACATGGTGGTCGAGAACGAAGGCATTGCAGGAGGGCTCACAGCAGCTGAACGACGCAAGGCGCGAAATGGTGCACCCGTCTTTTCCTTTGATGATGTGAATGAAGCCATCCGTGTGCAACGTGACATGAAGTACATGTCAGCCAGCGCCTTTGCGCAACGCTATGACATCACGGAGCGAACCTACTATCGCTGGAAAAGCGATCTTGAAGACCAGGGGCTGGCGTCATAGTGGCGCTGAGGCACAACTACTTGTTGTGGCAAGGCGCCATTTCAACCGAATGTTCGGGTCTTGCACATACAGTTAGAAGTGTCATTGATCCGCAACGGTAAATATTGACCTAGTACCTGTAGAACCGAAATCGCACGCAGAGACATGTCTGATGACAAGAATGGATGAGGCAAGTGGCAAATCTCCCGGGCAAGTTCACGGTATTTGATACGGAGACCACGGGGTTTGGTGGCAGTGCTCGAATGGTTGAGATCTGTCTGGTAGCTCTTGACGACAATTTTGAGATTGTTGATCAAGTCTCCTCGTTAGTGAAATCACCTAAAGAAATCAGCCCCGGTGCATTTAGGGCTCACGGCATTCGCGAAAGCGAACTACGGTCCGCGCCGAACTTCGAACAATTATGGCCTCACATTCACCCATTTCTTGAGCGGCGAGTTTTAGTTGCTCACAATGCAGAGTTTGACCTAGGAATTTTGCAAACAGAGCTTTCCCATCTGAGTCACCCGAGCTTGAGCTTTAACCCAAACTCTCTTTGTACAGTGAAGTTGGCTCGGCAAGCACTGCGAGCAACGTCTTGCCCCCCGGATTTTAAGCTACAGACTCTCTGTCAACTAATGGATATCAATCTCGACAATCACCACCAGGCAACTGCAGATGTATTAGCCACCGTGGAATTGTTCACAAAGCTGATTGCTCTTGATCCGCACGTCGCTCAAGCGGTTATGTCAGCTAAGGCTACGGCGGACAACCTGCACACTTGGCCAAAGTCCACGCCAATTCTTTCACGCTCTAGCGCTGCACCCAGTGCTGCTGCCTCAGATATAGATTTCAGCTGGGCAACAGTTGAGCAGGTGCTGGATAGATTGCGCTCAAACTCTAATTTTCGTCATGTGTATGTCACTGGCTCACCAACAGTAGCTGGAGTGAAGGCAACTGATGATGCCAGCGAACGTCAAATAATTGATGGTTTTGTTTCGGGTACCGGCCTTGAGCACAGCTATGCACCTCCTGGCGCTCGCAAACCTGCATTCCTGTGGGTCTCTCACAATGCAGCCACCAACGTTAGAAAGGTGAGGGCAGCTGTTAGGAACAATGTTCCGATTTTGCGAGAGGTAGATGCCATTGAGCTTGTCAACCTAATCAAACGCACTGGCCGTCTCTAATTCTGACTTAGGCGCATGGCAAGTATTCGCAACGGTTGCGCGTGGCCACCCACCAGGCCAAATACAATTGAACAACTTAAACAACATGCTGGATGTGATTATTCTGAAGGATCTTTCTTCACTCATTAAGAGTGATCTGGGATGGGTACTGGATGATCCCACGCCTTCTCAAAAGGATAAATGTTGGTTCATTGAGGGAGAATCCAGCATCATCTGCACGGACTGTGATGCCTTGTATACGGTGTACCGCAATCAGTCGTTAGGCTCTCCAACGCTTCACAGTGGCTGGGCAATAGTGTGTGCAAAATGCGAGGCCATCTATGAGATCGATGACTTCACACTTGAGATGCAGTCTGAATTTGCTAGCTGGTCGTTGAGGCAAGGCACGCTGCAAAAATGGACTAAAAAGCAGAAGTCCGCTGTTGGTTTTCAGGCAACTGATGAGCAATCTGTTGCGATGCGCGCTGCACTAGATGACGTCGATGTTGTTGTCGAGGCGTTGGCCGGTACTGGCAAGACCACGACCATGAAGCTCATCGCCGAGCGCAAAAGTGATGAACGTGGCCAGTACATTGCCTTCAACAGGGCGATTGTTGAAGATGTTAAGACAAAGATTCCTCGCTCAACACGTGCTTCCACTGCACATGGTCTGGCATTTGGAGCTGTAGGACATCAGTATTCCGCTCGCCTCAACGGGCCTCGCTTGCGACATTCGATGATCGCTGACCAACTTCAGATTGAGCCAATCGGGTTCAAGATAGGTAGTGATCCATATCGATTTACGAGTGTTCAGGTAGGACAACTGGTTAAAGCGTCCATCGACAACTTTGTTCAGTCGGTGTCAATGCAGATCGGAATTGACCATGTCGTACCAAAGATTGTCGCTGAGAATACCAATCCAAAAGACCGACAGAATATTGCCGAGCACGCCCTGCAGTATGCGCAGGAACTTTGGTCGCAGATTGCAGATGTCAATGCTGATTTACCAATCGAGCATCAGCACTATTTAAAGCTCTGGCAGTTGTCGGAGCCACGCATCAATGCTGACTTCATCTTGTTTGATGAAGCCCAGGATGCAGATCCAGTGATGCTGGACATTATTAGGCGACAGAACCACGCTCAGCAAATCTATTGTGGTGATAGATTCCAGCAAATCTATGAATGGCGTGGCGCTGTTAGCGCTCTTGAATCCGTAGATGTTGAAGGCCGTACATGGCTTACTCAGAGTTTTCGGTTCGGTGAGGCCATCGCCGATTGGGCTAATGAGATTCTTGAGAGGCTTGATGCTCCACACCTCATTCTCGGTAATCCAAATCAAGTTTCACGTGTGCAGCCACTGAGAGATCCAGAGGTAGTCTTGTGCCGCACTAATGCCGGCATGATTCAAAATGTCATCAAGTATCAAGCACTCGGTAAGCGCGTAGCGATCTGTGCCAATGACAAAGAGCTGTTGGCATTCTTCACTGGTTGTCGCGATCTCCAGGAGCGCGGCAAATCGAATCATCCAGAACTGGCTGCTTTTTCGTCCTGGGCCGAATTGCTTGAGTGGGTTTCTCTTCACAAGGAAGAAGCAGGTTCAATGGGGCCACAGGTCACTCTGGTGAAAACCTACACCCCAGAATTTCTCATTCGAACAATCAAGTCTTGCGTCGATGAGGCGAGCGCTCATGTAACAATCTCGACCGTGCATCGGGCGAAGGGTCGCGAGTGGAACTCTGTGCAAATTTACAGCGACTTCCCGCATCTTAACGACATGGACGATGCAGACCTGAGATTGATGTACGTTGCGTTGACCCGCGGCCGCAAGACGTTGGACATATCACCGTGGGAGACGGTATCGCTCGGTGCAAACAAATACAAGGTGGTCAATAGCTTTGCCGATTTGGGTCCGATTCCTCGACTTGTAGGGCCACCAAAGAAGACAACGGCAGCCAAGAAGACCACACCTAAACGTTCACGCAAGTAGAAGCAGTCAACCGCAATGAAGGATTGGATGAGATGAGCACGATACAGATAAGTAATGTCTCGATTGATGTACAGGAAACTTGGGGCACATTTGAAGGCAAGCCCCTGAACCCGGTGCCAGGAGACAATCTTCTGGCCAAGTCCCAAGTTGCTAAGTTCAGTTCACCTGATGGCCTGGTGATGCTCGCCGGCCTCAACATTTGGCCGGATGGGCAAATGGACTTTAGGACCATAGATTTTATTGCTGGGCCAGACTCGTATCGTCGACTTGAACGGGCCGGAAGGCTTGAGGTTAAGTCCTATGCCGGTGACTCGTATGGTGCCTATATTCGTGCACTAAGGATTAGCGGCAAAGACTATCCAACGTTGGGTGGTGTCACTTGGCGAGAATTGGACAACTTATTAGGCAGCTCGGCTAAAGATTTTCTGACATCACTCGGAGCAACAGCGCTAGGGACAGCCGAAGAAGTGTTGGGTGCCACCAATAGGAACCGTGAATTCCTGGCTATTCAGTGCCCTCAGGATGATGTTCGTTCTCTACATGCGATGTGGGGCATGACTCGTGTTCTCGCCGTCATGAAGGGTCTCGGCAGCGATCTCCCAGGAGCACTGGGTTAATGACTGCGCAGATTTCGCTTCCGACAGATACGAGTGAGCAACAGATCTTTGGTACTTTTCATGCTGCATTGCGTGTGCTGGGTCGACAGCTTGGAACCATCTATGATGAAAAGCTGACTAAAGAAATCGGGGACAACTGGTTTCAACAACTTAGGGTGTTGCGGGCCCCTCACTACAACGGTTTGACGAGATTTGATCCAGCTTTTGTGCTGAATGAGCCCTGGAAACATGCGACGAGCCCCACCAGGCAATGTCTGCCGCAAGGTGTCCATGGATTTTATGACACATTGGGAAAACTGCGACGCACCAGGAATTCATGGGCGCATTACGACGTAGAACCAACAGCTCAGAACCTTATCAAGGCCCTTGAGCTTGCAAGCAAAGTAGCATCCCAGGTCGGACTTGCCTGTACAGACAATTTCAAGGCGGTCCTGGCCAGGGTAGAAGATCTAGCTAGTGGAACCTTTGTTCCGTCTGCTTTAGATGCCTCACAGGTCTGGCAGCCAGTTGCTGGTGAGGTTGAGGCAGCGTTGACTCGTGAAATCAGCAAGAGCATCCGTAACTTTGCCAAGCTTGAACGCCCACGCATCGGTGAGTCATGGATTGGTCCACTCGGCGGCAGACAACTTCGACTGATACCGAACATGCGCGATATTTGGGATCTGGCAGCCAGTAAGTCGGTAAAACATGAGCTTGGTGAATCGGCGGATGAGGTTATCGGTAGTTGGGCAGCCATTGTTGGTTCCAACAAGGACATTTGGGTTGCCGAGGATGGAGCAGTTGCCGGTGTAGTCCAGGGTCAGCACTGCTTGCTTGGCTACTTTGGGGTTGATCCAGCGGAAGCGGAAGACGACTTGCAGGGCTTCCTGCTGCCGGAGAAGTACCGTGTGAAGGATCAATTAGTAATCAAGCTGTCTACGCTCGCACCGTTGTTATTCACAACGGTGCCGAACATTGATCTGGTGAGTCTCGAGGGTAGCCGAGTTCAGCTTACAACCTTGGGCCACGTCGCTGCATTTGATGAGGAAATCGGCGAATGGGTCAAGTTAGGATGGATTGCCTAGAACTCGGTACGTGGCTAGCCCTCAACACTGAGCAATGGTTTCTTGGCCCAAATGAAGGGACTTGTAACCATAACAACTCCAAATTTGAAACATTCATTTATGTCACGAGGAACTGCTGTTGGTTTGGTTGCCGGTGAGGGATTCCGGCGACGTGGTTGTGTAGCGATCTAAGGGAAGGTGTAATCCCTGGAGTGAACTGGATTTCGAATCTCATTCTCATCGAGAAAATCTTCGTATGAACCGAGTGGCATTAAATCAATTGCGTATTCAGTTAGATTGTCGTTTAACTTGTGTATGAGTACCGAGTCCTTGCCGAGCAACTCTAGATCTTGGTAAGTATACGGGCGACTTTCATGAAAGCGCTTTTCTGCTTCAGTCAATGAGCCATCAAGAACTTCATATAACCAGTCGATCAAATTCTTGTTTGGATTCGCCATAAGCGCCTTGCTGCCGTCTTGACAGATTTTCGCTTCGATCGTTTTCCCATTTGGCAAGTGAAGTTTGAAAGGTGTATCCCGTGGCGGAAAAAATCCCGGGCGAACTGACTTTGCTCGAGCTGGAACTGGGATGTATGCCTCTCCAAAAACGCGAACACGTCCGGCCGCGTTCCACTGATTAATAGCAGATTTCCCTTGAACATATTTTTCCGAAGAAGTTCTGGTTGCATAAAGGGGAAGCACCATTTGGTGCTGTGCTATTTGAGGTGTGGAAATAGGCTCACTCAATTGGTTAAAGGTCAACTCAAGCAATGAAGCGAGCGGATCAGAATCGATCTTTACTTCAATGAACGGACTTACAAATCTCCTGTCAGACGGTTGGAGCACAAATCTCTTCATCAATACACTCTTAGCGGTATTGAAGGAGTAAAAGCTTGTACCGTCAGTAAATGCAGGATTGAGCGAGTTCTTTGGCCAGCTTCTTAGCGCTTTTCCAAACTTATCCACGGGTTTCAAGTTGCTTGCATCAATCAATTCATAGGGTTCCTCGAGCACAAAACATCCGCCAGGAACTCGTACCAAGCAGTGATAGATAGAAGTGGCTGTATCGATGTTGTGGTTGATGGCATCGCGTGACACACGCAGATTGCGTCGTGTAGCAACTAGATGTGCAAACTCTTCCGTTGAAAGATTTTGAAAATCACCGCGATTTGCATCTGCTGTAAATTCAGCAACCTTTTCAAGACTGTGCTTAGCGTTTGGATTGGCAACAAAGGTCTTAACTCCAATTCCAAATTGCAGGTCCTGTTTAGCATCATAGGAGATGTCGGTTCTAGACAGATCAGTTGCGAGCGTGTTTTGTACGTAGAGTCTCTCGATGAATCGAGGATGGATTAGTGGTGTAGCTGAATCGGAGAATAATCTGGAAAGAACTCCAACCTTTTGAACAGCAGTCGCATAGCTTTCCAAATCAACGCTTAAGCCGGATTTAGCCATTCAGCACCTTCGCGATTTCTTCAGCGATTCGAGTAATTAACGGAACGGTCACGCTATTGCCGAATTGGTGATAGAGGTGGCTATCACCAATCGCTGGAAATTTAAAAGTGCGCGGGAACCCCTGGAAGTTTGCTGTTTCACGTGGTGTTAGTTTGCGAATACCTTTTGAATCGATGATTAGTGGAACGTTATGTCCGCCGGAACCCATATTTGCGGTAAGGGTAGGGCATACGTTGCTCTTGTTTTCGCGAACGTAATGTCTGCGCCATTGATAAACGGTTTCTTCAGAGGTGACGGCCCTCTTAATTTCTGCAAATGCTGCGTAACGATCCGAGTAGTAATACTTTTCGTTGATGTTTGATGATTGGAGACAGCTTTTGATTGTCTTTTTGAGTTTTATAGGTTCCGGAAAATTGAATGCTGCTACTTGATCGGTATCTCGAAATCCAACAATGAACACACGCTCGCGGTTCTGGGGAACATTTGAGTGCTCCATAGAATTCAGAGTCGCATCACGTAGGGCGTATCCACACTTCTCTAGTTCATTCAGCATGTATGAAAATGTCTCACCATCATCATGACTGCGAATTCCTTTGACGTTTTCAAGAAGAAAGACCTTGGGCTTTGCTGTCTTGAGGATGCGTAGTAGCCCCTTGAAAATTTCACCACCACGGTCATCTTCAAGACCTTTACGAAGACCAGCAAGGCTGTATGGCTGGCACGGAAAACCGGCGACTAGAACGTCTAGATCGCCAGGGTTGTCACCTAAGTCTTTGACCTGAATTTTCAAGACATCGTTGATGTAGCGATGATTACCAGAGTTTTCAGGGAAGTTGAGTCTGTAAGTCCGCAATGCATATTCATCTATTTCGCTGGTTAGTACGCAGGTGCCACCTGCAGCCTCAAAAGCCAGGCGCATGCCCCCGACTCCGGCGAATAGATCTGCAAAAGTAAAAGTCATTGGTGCTCCCTATTTGATGCACTAATTCTAAATGTGAGCGCTGACAATCCGTTGAGCCGCGTCGGAAAATTGACTGATTCTCATCCACTGAATTTTGTCAGTTGAGCCCTGTACTATTTTTACAACGAAGGAGACTATCAGATGACGAACAGGTGGCTATTCTCACCACTCGGCAGTGGCACGATTGAGGGCTTTAATCAGCCAGGTATTGACCTATGGCAGGGTTCAACGCTTTACTCGGTAATTCGCGAAACTATTCAGAACTCAATCGATGCTCGAAGCTCGGATGCTCCTGCAAGGGTGAGCTTTTCATTCGAGGAAGTCTCGACTCCTGAGGAACTGACTGAGCTCAAGCCGTATCTAAAGAGTGGCATGCGTCGCGCGGTAGGTAATGGCGCTGATAAAGCTGATGCTCATTCGATAAGTTCTTTCTACGAACACGCGATAGCAGAAGTAAGTGCGCCTGTAACGACATTTCTTTGTATTCATGATTACAACACCTCAGGCTTAGTTGGCACGCTTGATCCATTGGATTCAGGATATGCGGAGAGTAAATGGCTTGCTCTAGTGAATTCCACCGGCGCAACGGCGCAGACAACAACTAGTGCAGGTGGGTCCTATGGTCATGGCTCTTTAGCTCCATTTGCTATCACCACCCTGCGCACGTTGTTTTATCTCACACAGTGCAAGCATGACGGTGAAGTGCAGAAGCGTTTCCAGGGTAAATCGATACTTCAAAGTATGGAGTTGCCAGACAATCCAGGTTCGCTAAGTCAAGGAACTGGCTATTACTCAAACGTTGAGGTGGGGAAGTCTCTCCCAGTCTTGGATGGACAAGTTCCATCGTGGGCCCTAGATTTGCGCGCCAAGTGTGGCATGGGGACCGGAACTTCGCTTTTAATTCCTAGCCCACGTATTAAAAATGATTCACTTTCGCACTTATCACTCAAAACGGTGATTCTGGCAAACTTCTATGCAGCAATTTCGAACGGCCACCTTGAAGTGTCGATTGCAGATGAGGTGCTGAATGCCGAATCAGTGATTGAGCAGTTTGAAGGTTTGTTGGTGCAAATTGAAAATGCACAAGAGGAACTTTTTGAAGTCCATAAGTCGCTAGCAGGAAATTTGGAATCCGCAAAGACAATTCATCGACCAGATCACAGGGGGACTAAGTCACTCGCGGACTTTGGAGAATTTGATTGGTACCTGCGCATGGGTGATGAATGTCGCGGTTCAAAAGTTGGCATTTGCCGCAAAGTTGGCATGCTGATCACCCGAAATGCCAGCGGACTGATGAGGTTTGACAATACGAGGGCATTTGATCTCCTAATAATTGTCAAAGGCGATGCTGGCAATGAAAAGTTGCGTAAGTTGGAAAACCCAGCGCATGATGCGTTCGAATTCGATCGACTTACCGATCCACAAACGGCGACTGAAATCAAGCGCATCTACCGTGCGTTCACGGCTTCAATCAAAGAAATCGTCAAAGAATTTGCGGAGGTTGATGTAGTTAATGAAACCGTGATCAAGGATTTTGACAATTTCTTTGCGGGCGGGCAGGAGACCTCGGATGAAGAAGGCGATAAGGCGTTGAGTTCAAGAATCGTGGTTGGAAGTCCGCGAATACTTAAGCCAAGTCCCCAGAACAACAGTGTGGATGAAGGTGACAATGACGATGATGTTCCTGGTGCGGGCCAAACTGGAGGATCTGGAACGACTGAGAATCCTGGAGGTTCGAATCCAAATCCGAATGGAAAAGGTGTGGGCAAAGGCGCCAGTTCTCAGGTGAAACGTACTGTCAAGAATCTTCGTTTTATTCCGCGTACTGGCTCAAATGTAGCTACAGTAATCTTTACGATTACAGATCCTGGTGCCACTTCGATTGCTTTGTTCCGAAGTGGGGAAAAATTCGCGGATCCGGTAAAAATGCGACTTGCAAATTCAACTTCTGAGTTTGGGCCAACTATTCCGATTACAGATGGAAACACAGGAGTGAGGAAGACTCTCGAAATCGAATTCGAATCGGAAACTTTGAATTTTGCGTTGGAAGGACAGACCATTCATGGCAACTAAGTTACGAGCTTATGGTTATCCCGTGCTGTCGCCATATACAGATGATTACGGTCCGTCTGAGGAGTTCTCAGCCAGACTCCGCGCTCAACCGTTGCCGGATGAGAATCAGGTAGTTGAGATTCAGTACAACATCACCTGTAAGTCAGCTTTCGTGAATGAAATGCTACTTGCTGGAAGCGCGACAATTATTTTGGACGTCAGTGCGCCAGGATCGCTATACAGAAATGTCTTTGCTGTTGATGGATTCGAAGGGATTTTGAAGCTTGAGGCTGGGGTGGCACTCGGCAGTGTGGCAATTTCACCTCAGGTACTAGCAGCAAAGGAACTGGTGCAAACAAGGTTTGAGAAGGTCCATCCTGAATTCGGAGCAAACCCCTTATTCACAGTACCGGCTGGGGGGCTCTTAGCCTATGGCGAAACTGTCACCATACCACTTCGATTTAAACCCATGTCGTTTGAAGGACTGTTTGTTGTGAACACAAGGACAGATTTCGATCCAAATGAATACAAGATTGTGGCAGAGGGGAATGTGATTTCAATTCTCATGGGTGTAAATGCTCGAAGCGTGCATGAATTCCAACGAGCACATGCTGATCACAGGGACTATCTCAATACATCAGTATATAAAGATGCTTGTGTACATGCTTTAGCGCGTCTTTTTAGTGCTGAGGATATCGAGGACTTTGTCTGGGCACAAGCATTTCGCGAGAAATTAGGAGCCTTAAACATTAATGAGCCTGAGCAACTTGACTTCGATACCCTAAATCCGATTGCTCTCAAGGTCCTATCAAGTTTTGCTTATGAAAAGATTGCTAAGGATATTCAAAATGTCGAATAAAGTACTAAATAACAAAGGACTTGAACTCTTACGCGCGGAAGTGAAGAGCGGGATAAAACTAGATATTATTCCTTTTGAGGAGTTATGTTCTCGGTATGAATTGCAACTTGTCGACTGGATGGATTCATTGCCTACGCCGGTTGATTTGAGGTTGCCCGTGGACGGCGATTATTTTGATGCTGAAAACTCTAAACTAATTTTTGATAATTACTCATCTCTCACGCCGGCCATGGCTTCAGAAGAATTGCTGTGGGTGACACTTGCGTTTCGTGATTATCGGATTTATGCATCAAAGCGCTGGACAGGCGCGAGTGTAAACAATTTAATAAATCATTGGTTTGCACCGAGTGCTCGTGACCGTTGGCGGGATCAAGCAATCTCTCGACTGTGGTGGGCGGGCTGGTATGCGAACCAGTTCCACTCAGTACTTGCTGAGAATGTGCTTGACACCCTCTACTGCAATTCCGACTTTATTGCCAGTTTCATGGGTCGACCAACGACGTCAAGCAACATTCCTGTTGCAGAGGTCATCATCACTCTTGCCCATAAGCATTACGTTGAAGCGACAGATGGAAAATATGATCGCGATAAGTTCAGGAACTTCCTGAAGGAAGTCGATCTTGTCGGTGGACGCCAGCAGCTTGCTGTTCTATCAGACGAAGCGCGAACCGAGATCATTACCGAAATCTGGGATACGGTCCATAAATAGGTTGTCCACGATTCACACACCCGAATGACGAACCTGGTCTGTCGATCTAGCGACAGGCTGAAGGAAATCGCCGGTCCAGTATTCGAACCAGGGTATGTCTAGGTTCGAAAAGCTGTGCTCACCGAAAATGACCCCCCAGCGCAATCCAGATAGGCGATTGACATCAGGTGAGTGTCAAGTTCGGGAGTCCCTTCAAATTCTCGTCAGCACGCTAGGCACAACATGTTTTCGGTATAAAATCAATTTTGCCACAACATTGAGGGGGACTGCTCTCTTAGCCAGGGCATTAAGCGCCTGGATAGAGGCTGAGGCGCTTCACAATTGAATCTGTAATGAGGTCAGAGCGAATCTCTAGGAATTTTCTAAAACTTGCATCCTCGCCCTTGGCAAGTTCCTCAAATGCAGATTCGTCAATGTAGGCAGATTCATAAATATTCTTTGCATCGATGAATTTGGCTTCCATCTCCGTCAAAGCCTGGCTTGGTTTCTTATCCTTCCACCAGTTATTTGATTCTGTCGTCAGCGGGGTCATGTTGGCGGCACAGTTGACGCGATCTTCGCGTTCTGCCTTGGCTTCTTCCATCAATACTTTGACGTCACCGGCCATATTCTTGGCAATCCATGCCTTTGGCCAGATGTGATGAAGTTGAGAGTCGCCCTCAGTGGTGACATCAATTTCTTGATGCTTAACAATGTCATGGAGAGGACCTGTCAG
>Ga0114962_10001726_pt1 | contig 18660 bp, 24 predicted proteins | sample C_130820_MF_Meta_FD_87017 | JGI IMG/M metagenome (GOLD analysis project Ga0114962, IMG submission 87017) | Freshwater microbial communities from Lake Croche, Canada to study carbon cycling - C_130820_MF_MetaG | ecosystem: Environmental > Aquatic > Freshwater > Lake | place: Lake Croche, Canada...
ATACAATTATTTTCAATAATATTATTTTTAATTATATTATTATAATATTTTTTTAGCATTTCATAATGATAATTAATAATTATTTGTATCAATTCACCATCATATATATATTTTACAATTATATTTTACAATTATATTAAAATCTTCTATTTCTATATGTAATAATTGCTTTGTACCACCATAATATTTATCTTCTTTATAATTTGGAAAAAAAGTATTAATATCACTATTCATTATTATTAATATATAATTTATTTTTAAATATTAGCATTTATGAATAGATAGTTATGATTTTACATTGAAAAAATAAAAAATAAATAAAAAATAAAATCATATGTATAATAATAAATGAAAGTAATAATTATAATATTACTAGTATTATTAATATTATTTATTAATAATATTAATGAATATTTTTATGATTTATATTATGTAAATAATATGAGACATACAAAACGAATGAGTTATGATTTGAGAGGAGACCCAATTATTATTCCACGTAAAGAATATCTATGGAATAATATTGAATAAATCATAATATAATATTGAATAAATCATAATATAATGTTGAATAAATCATAATATAATGTTGAATAAATCATAATATAATGTTAAATTATTTTTTTTTTAGTTTTTTTATTTCTAGCCATAATAATTCATTATTTTCAGTTAATGCTTTATTAGATATTAATAATTTATTAATTATTTCATTACTTTCATTAAATTCACTACTAATTTCATTTTCTAAAATATCAAAATATTCCATTATATTTTCTATTTTATTATTACTTAATATTATATTTTGGTTATCTGCTTTATTAGTTATTATATAATTTCTATAAATTATAACTGGTATTAATATTTTAATATATAATATAATAGTATCAATTATTATATTTTTAATATTAGTAATTAATATACTCATTATTACTTTGATTGATATAAAATAAATGGTTTGTTCAAATTAAATTGTTGTCCATTGTAAATTTAATTTGATATATTTTTCTATAGTAGTTAAATATATCAAATTATTTCCCATTGTAATTAGTAATACTATATATATAATTATAGTAATTATTATATTGGTAAAAGTTATATTTAATAAGTTCATCATTAAACATTTATACTAAATATAATAATATATTAATTATACAATTTTTTACTATTTTTCAACTAATTAAATTAAACAGGTGATTTATACTTTTTTATAAAAGTATTTTTATGTTTCTTATTTATTATATCAATATAATTTTTTAATTTATTAATAGTAGTATTAATTTTATTAGTATCATTAGTATACTTTATTATAAAATCTTTTTTTTGGTTAAAATCAGTTTGTAAATTTAATTTAATTTAATATATTTATCTAAAGTAGTTCTATATATAATATTACTTCTCATTATAATTATTAGTATTATATATATAATTAATATTAATATAATTATATTAATTAATACTATTGTTAAAGATATACTTAATAAGTTCATCATTAAACATTTATAACAAATATAATAATATATTAATTATACAATTTTTTGTTAATTTTCAACTAGTTTATTTAAATTAATCATATAATATAACCAATAATAAGCAATCATTTTTTTATTAATATATTTTTTATAAAATTTATATCCATTATGTGCTATTTTTTCAGCTTTGGTATCATTATTAATTAATTCATTTAATGTTGAATCTAAATTATCATAAGATGGTTCAATTTCCATATAATGTTTATTTTTATGTATTATTTTGTCATACCACATATAATAATTTGATTTAACATTTAATATTACACTTTGTTTATTAAATTCAGTTGAAAATCTATAAGCTTGGGCGTTTCCTTCTATATTAAATATATATTTATACATTGCTTGTTCGTTACCATTTAAAAATTTACCTATATATTTTTCATATTTTTTAGAATCAATAATAGCAATATTACTATTATATACTTTAATTTTACTTGTTACTATGGTTAAGGCTACATCTAAATTTTTATTATCGGTCATTGTAACTAACTTTAACCGTGGGTTATTTGTATCATCTGTACCACAACCCGTACTAGAACCTCTAAATAATGCAATTGGTTTTTTATCAATCCATTTAGTATTATATTTAGTTTTTTCATTTATTTTGTTCCATTCATCGGATGATGGAATTGGAATATCTAAATTTATTTCCTGTTTTGATTGACAACCAATTACCCAATATTTTTTTAATGGATCTTTAATTTTTTCATCTAAAACATGAGTATAACTATATTTATCATCTTTTCTTAAATAAGCAAAATCTTTTCTATTAATTAATAAATCACAATCAGGAATAGTTTTAAATTTTTTTATTGTATAATTAATCATTTCTATAAAATTACTAATATATGTAAAAGCCATTCCTTCAAAATAATTATAAGAATCTAACCCTAATAAACAATTATTAACTGATGTATAATTTGGATTTTTAACTGTATAATATGGTTTATTTCTATCTTCTAATACATTAATAATACTTTCATTAATTGGTACTGATTTATATTTAATATTTTTAAACCAATTAATTGTATTTACTTCACTATATAAATGATAATTACATTCAATTTTATTATTTCTAATTCTAATATAAATAATTTCATTATAAGTATTAAAAATAAATTTTAAAGTAGCTTCTAGATCTTTTACAGTTAAATTATCTTCATAATATGAAAATTCATTTTCTAAAATATCTTTTAATTTATCAGTTCTTTTATTTTCTTTACTTATATTTAATTTAAATTTTTTAGGTTTAGTATATGTATCAATAATTTTTTTTTTAATTTCATCCCAACATATTAATGGTTCAATACAAGACATATATTTATAATTTATTTTAGAATGAATGCAATTATTACATAATAATGATTTTTGATTAATTTTATATTCAACATAATCTTTTAATAATATTTTATCATTTTTATTAGTATGTAATGCCAAATAATCTATTTTATATATATTAATTGATTTTCTATTAATTGGTTTTATATCAGCTAATAAATCAATAGTATTTTTATAATTAGGATTATTTATTTCATAGGTATTTATAAAGTTATCTAATTCATAATATTTATAATTAATATATAATGTTTCTAATTGTTTAATACCGTTATTTCTCCAGTTATCTAAATCAAATAAAATATTTTCTTGTTTTTTTTTATTTAATTCATTTTTTGTTGGATCATTATGTTCTTCCAAATAATATTTACCAATTTCAGGTCTATAAACTTTAATATTATTAGTTGCTAGTCTATTATAAAAACTATCATCTTCTCCTCCCCAACCATAAAATAAGTTTGAAAATCCATTAATATTATTAAAACTATTAGAATTAAGACCAATAACACCTCCTAAAAAAGTATCAAAATTATATTTATAACCTAAATATGGACTTGCATAATGAATATTTTTATCAATATTTGAAAAATATAAATCAAATAGTGTTTGATCTGGATATGAATCAACATCATGAAATATATATCTATCATAATTAAAATTTTTATTTGCAATATAATAACCAATATTTAATAGTAATCCTCTATTAAAACGATCAAAATTATTCTGATCTATAATATATAAATCAAAATTATTATTTTTTTTTTTATTTAATTCATTAATCCAATCTATAAATTTTTTTAAATGTTCTATTCTATTTCTATGGGGTATTATAATGGCTATATTTATATTTTTTTCATAATATTCTATTTTTTTTATAGTATCAATTATTATTTTTTTTCTATTTTGTTTATAGTCATAATAATTTTTAAATTTCATTATTATATAGTATAAAATTAATTTTATAAAAAAATTCATATAAATAATATTTAAAATAAACACATAAATTAATAGGTGTAATTTATTTGATAAAAATCAAGTAAATAGATAATTATATTTTCATATAATTCTATGTTAATATTTGTATGACTATCATTTAATAATATAATATATATATAATAATATAATGGTTCGTATTCAGTTTTGTCATATTTTCTTGTAAATTCTTGATAAGCATTTTCTAATTTATCATTATTATAATATAATACTATATCTAAATAATAATCGACATTATTTATTTTTGGATAATATATACCACTTTCTTGTAATATATTAAACATTTGGTAAAACATTGGTGCATCTGTCATATTACTATTTTATTTTATAATGATTTATAAAATAAAATATCAATTTTTTAATTTTTATGATTTAATTTTTATAGATTTATTCTCCTTAATGGTTGAACTACACATGTATCATTGAAAATACCACATCCTCCTCTAGTAGCTAGAGCCCAAATAATATATAGATGGGGACAAAATAAAGCAACAATAAATGCGAATAAATTAAAACCATCATTACAATGCCATGATAAATAAATAGCAAATAATGAAATAATTAAATGAGTAATCATATATAAACTTTTATAGCATCTTGGTGGTTGTTGTTCTTCTTTTTCTTGATTATTATATCCATTTGCATTATAATTCATTTCATATCCATTTGCATTATAACCCATATTATATAATAACAATTAGATATTTTTTTTTATCGTGCCATTTTTATTTGCAATAATTTCTAAAATATTTTTTATATTAATATTATCAATATTTATATCTTTTGGTATTGGTATATTTTGGGGTTTTGATTTATCACTCGTAATTTGTAAATAATTACCATATGGACCTGTTTTTATATAAATAGTTTTATCTTTTATTTTAAAACTTTTTATATTATTTATAGGTTTATTTTCTATAATTGTTTTTGCATATTCTAGATCAATCAAATTAGGATTATCAGGAATATCAGTTAATTTATAATTATATTTATCATATTTTAAATATAAGCCAAATTTACCTTTTGCTAATTCTACTTTCATTTTATTAATTTTACCTAATACTTTTGGATAAGTTAATAATTCAATAGCATCTTCTAAACATATATTGTCATTTTCAATTGATATAAATTTGGGTTTATTATCAATCATAATTTTAATATAGCTTCCATATTTACCTTTACCAATAAATATTTCTGTATTATCTGATGGATTAACACCTAATAATTTATCAACATCAAGTATATTAACTTTATTTAATTTTTCAACCATTGGATTAAACATTTTATAAAATGTATCCAACACATTATATAAAGTAGCTTTACCAATTGCTATTTTATCTAAATATGTTTCAAAATCTGCTGTAAAATCAACTTGCATAATTTCATTAAAATTTAATTCCATAAAAGTATTTATTTTAATTCCTAATTCTGTTGGAACTATTTTTTTATTTTCTTTACCAATAACAATTTCTTTATTTGTTTCTTTTATTTTATATTTTTTATCTAATTCAATTATATTAATTTGTTTTGTTAATCCATCAATATCTTTTATTTCTACATAATTTCTTTCTAGAATTTTATTTATTATTGTGGCATATGTTGAAGGACGACCAATATTATTTTTTTCTAAATATCTAACTAAATTAGCTTCATTAAATCTTAATGGTAGTTTATTATATTCTTCAGTAATTTTTATTTTACTAAAATCTAATATATCATTAACTTTAATTTCTATTTTACCTGTATTATTTTCGGTTTCATTATCTTCTGATTTATTATTATCTTCTGATTTATTATTATCTTCGGTTTTATTATCTTCAGTTTTATTATATAAAATTAAAAATCCATCAAATATAATACTTTGATAAGTGGCTATCCATTTTAAATTATTAAGAATAGATTTATTAGTTTTATCAATAGTATCAATTATAATAGTTTGAATATTTAAATTTGCTGGTGCCATTTGAGATGCAATTGTTCTTTTCCAAATTAAATTATATAATTTAATTTGATCTTTATCAGTAACATTAATTGTTTCACTATTAATATTTGTTGGTCTAATAGCTTCATGAGCTTCTTGGGCATTATTAGATGATGAATATTTAGTTACCTTTGAATATAATTCACCATATTTTTTAATAATATATTCTTTACAATTATTTAATGCATCTTGTGATAAATTAGGTGAATCAGTACGCATATATGTTATATGTCCACCTTCATATAATTTCTGGGCTATTTCCATTGTTTTCTTTATGGAAAATTTTATTTTAGTTGAAGCTTCTTGTTGTAAGGTTGATGTTATAAAAGGAGGTGATGGTTTTCTTATTGCTGTTTTATTTTGTATATCAATAACTTTGAAAATTGTTTTTTTTGAAAATAAATTTAAAAATATTTTACCTGATTCTATATCTTCAAATTTATGTATATCATTATTTTCAGTTGTTAAAATAGCATTTATTTTATTTTTTTCAAATACTAAATCACAGACCGTTTTTAAATATGATAATGATAGACACGAATTAATTTCATTTTCTTTATCTTTTATAATTTTAACTAAAACTGATTGAACCCGTCCAGCAGATTTTGCTTCCTTATCATTTAAATTCTTTTTTAATAATGGACTTATTTTATAACCAACTAAACGATCTAATAGTCTTCTAGCTTGTTGAGCGTAAACCATATTTATATTAATTACTGTTGGATTATCAATTGCTTTTTGAATTGCTTTTTTTGTAATTTCAGTAAATATAATACGTGATGGATTTTCTAATTTTAATAAATTAGATAAAGACCATGCTATTGCTTCCCCTTCTCGATCATTATCGGCTGCTAAAATTACTGAACTACAATTAGAAGCACATTCTTTTAATTCCTTAACAATTTTATGCTTACCTTCTGATACAATATAATTTGGTTTATAATTATTTTCCACATCAATTGATAAGGTATACGGATCTAAATCCATACAATGCCCGAATGAGGCTTTTACTATATAATTAGGACCTAAATATTCACTAATTTTTTTGATTTTTCCTGCTGATTCTACAATTACTAAATGTTTTTGCATACAATTAATATTATATCTATTATATTTTTAAAATTCAATATTTTTCAATTTTTAAATATATTTATTTTAAAATAATTATTTAAAAATTTCTAATATATTTATATGTCCCTAGATATACGAAAATTATATTTATTAAAAAAAATAAACCCTATTCCTAATACTAATCCTAATCCTGTTAATACTAAAAAACCAATTGAAGAATTACTAACTGACTATAAAAAACATAATGATGATATTATTAATCAAATACAAATACAAATTAGTTCCATAAATAATAATGATAATATAATTAATGAACTAAAAAATAAGATTAAATTATTAAATAATACTGATAATGTAATTAATGAACTGCAAAATAAAATGAATTTATTAAATAATAAAGATGATATAATAAATGATTTGAAAATTAAAATAAATTCAGTTGATAATATTAGTATTTTACCAATTGGAACAATAATATTATTTAGTGGTATAATTATTCCTGATGATTGGTTAGTATGTGATGGTAGTGTATTATCAACAGTTGATTATTCATTACTTTTTAATGTTATTAATACTATATATGGAGGTAATGGACTAACAAATTTTAATATACCCGATTTTAGAGGCAATGTTCCAGTAGGTGTAAATTCAAAATATAATTTAGGTAATAGTGGTGGGGATGAAGTTCATACTTTAACTGTTGATGAATTACCAGCTCATAATCATACCGGTACTACCCAAATAGCCGGCAATCATAATCATTCTGGTTTTACTAATATAACCGGCGACCATATTCATAATACTAATACAAATGGTAATGTTTATAATGAATATGGATTAATACATAAAAGTTATGGTGGTCTTAATACTGAATCTACTACAAATTTACAAGAAAATATTGGTTATCCAGATCTAATAACACCACCCCTACAATTAGATATATATACTAGTGGTTCCCATAAACATAATATTACAGATGATGGCAACCATACCCATAATTTTACAACTGATAATACCGGTTCTAATTTAGCTTATAAATTAATGCAACCATATTTAGTAATATATTATTTAATTAAATATAAATAAATTAATCAGTACATTCATCATAATAATTATTATCATTATAAATTGAATCTTGAACATCAACTTGATAAATTATATTAATAACATCTTCATATAATTCTTGTAAAGACCATGGTTGGATCCAATTATTTTCATAGTATATTTTATAATCAAATATATTATTACCCATATAATTTTTATTATACCAATATAAACAACTATAATCATCTAGATCATTTGGATAATCTATTATACTTGTTATATTATCTTTAATATTAATAATTAATTTATTTTTACATTCATCAAGAGAACTACAACTAAATGTTGATGTCTCATATTTTGGGACATTAGGACGGGTAAAAGTTATAAACATAGGAATACTCATTAAATTAATATATATTAGTTTAATTAATATTTTTTTCAATTTTATTTAAAAAACACGTTGTTTTAAACTGTTATATACTAGTTTACACCCTTGAAGATTTAAAATGCCGACTTTACTCAACAAAAAAAATATTCAAGGTTTACTCGTTTCAGAGTGTGTAAATTATGATTTTGTTAAAGCGTCAACTTTAACTGATTTATTGTTTTTATTTTGAACAACTTTTTTAATTTTATTTTTTTTAGGATTTTCTATTTTATTAGTTTCATCTTTCTTAACCCTACATAAATATTTTGGTCGTTCAATTCCATTTATTGCATTTTTTGCAATTCTGTATATATTAGTTGCACCATTTACATCTCTGTTCCATACACCTGAACACTTTTTACAAGTTAAAAGCCCGTGGACTAAGATATTACCACTCTTATATGGTTTTGGATTTTTTCTTATTTGAAATTTTTCACATCTTCCTGTTTCTTCTTTACATATTGAACACATACAACTTGTTCTAAATTCATCAACTAAATATAATTTATAACCATTATCTCTAAATATTCTTCTTATTCCTTTTCCTTTGATAGGTTCTTTGTATTTCATATGTTGCTTTTGTTCAAAATCTCCCCCGCATATAATAACATCTTCTGGTTTTCCGAATATTTTTTTAAAATTATTTATTAATTTTTGTTCATGTTTTTTCCTGTTGACATATCCATTAAGTTTTAGTTTTCTGAATATGTATTTTTCATAAAATTTATATAATTTGTTATTTATTTCACTTTTCTTCTTAATATATTCCTTAAAATCTTTTATTATTAATGTTTTTCTATTTAATTTTGATAATTCTGTTTCATATTCAATAATAGTTTTTACATCTATTTTTTCTTTTTTGAATTCTAAAATTATTTTAGCATATTTTTTAATTTTACATTCTTTTCTTTTACTATCTTGTGTATATCTATATTCATTAGCATCTTTATTATCACTATCAACACAATATAAAATATCGATCAAACCTGGATCATATGCAACAATTTTTTTATTTTTAATATCAGTATAATCACTTAATTCATCAATATATTGTTCTGTATTTGAACCAACTTTAATATTAGGTATTCTTTTACCTATTAAATCATTTCTTAACATTAAAATAGAACAACTTACTCCATCAGTTTCTATCATATGATGAAATGTATATTTTAGTTTCTTAAAACATTGTCTTTCAGTTCTAAAGAAAAATTCCCAAATTTCATTTTCGTATTTTTTCAAATTACCTTCTAATAAATAATCTGTTTTATTTCCTTGTTTTTGTGTAAACAATAAATGAACCAAAGTTGTTGTATCCAATTTAATTGATTTCATAATAATATCATTTCTCATTGGAAATACATTATAAATCATAACTTTATCTTTTTCTACTTCTTTCATCATTCTAATCATACACGGTAAATAATCTTGTGAATTACATTGTAAATCGTAATATAAATTATCTTTCATATATTTCTCTTTGTTTGGTGTTATTGTTTTCTTTATTTCTTTTATCCAATTATGATATTTTACATCTGATGTATATTCTTTTGATACTTCTAATATATCAGTTTTAATTTTCCTTAATTGTCTGAAAAACTCGTTAACTAATTCTTTTTGTTTTTCTTCGTCTTTATTTTCTTTTTTAATTTTTAATATAGTTTCTTTTTTCTTCCAAACAATATTAACATATCTTTCAATATATTCAACATAGTGTAATTTAATATTATTTTCATACATTGTAATAATTCCAATTGTAAGATAATCCAAAACTGTATTAAGATGTGTATAATCTAAGTTAGTATCTTTAATTAGTGGTTTATAATCAGATTTATAAAAAGTAGTTAATTTATCTTTTAGTTCTTTAATTTCTTTCTTTGGTGGGCGTCCTGATGCACTTTCATTACATAAAATTTTCATACAAGAATTAACAAATACTTTATCTATTTCTGGTAATTTATTATTTTTTTCAAAATAATCCAATAGATAAAGTTTCATAAACATCAATGTATTAATTACAATCTTATTGCATTTAATAACTGCATCTGTAATTTTAGGTAGATTAATATCTGAATTTTTCAAAACATGTTTAAGAGGTATTTTAACACATTTGAAATAATCAGTATGTTTATCTGGTGGTTTAATTTTTTTTTCTACTATAGCACTCATTATAATATACTATATTTATATAACTTTATATATATTTTAATTTCTAAAAATAAACGCAAAAATAAAGTAAATTATTTTATACTTAATATTATATATGGACTATAAAGATAAATATATAAAATATAAAACAAAGTATTTGGGATTAAAAAATATAAATATAAATATAAATAATCAAATTGGTGGTGGTAAAAATAATTTTATTATAATTGGTAATATTAGGGGTAATGATTTAGATTTTATACCAGAATTAAAAAGAAAATTAAAATCACTAAATGGAAATGTAAATGAATACAAATTTAAATTTAAAAATAAAATATTTATTTTAGATGATTTAACATTTAAAAGTGTAAGTGATGACATTAAATTATTTATTGATAAAAAAGAATTATCAAATAATATTATAATATGTTTAGAAGAATCATCACCATTTGGATTATTTTTTGCAAATATGTATCCTGAGTTATGTAAAGCAATTATTTGTTATCCATTGAGATTTAATACAAAAGAAAGTTTGGATAGATTGTATCATAAATATGTTGAAAAAAATGGGTGGAAATTTATTAGTAAATATTATGATCCAATTGATTATTTTTTTGAAATAAATGATAAAAGATTAAATGAACTATTTAATAAAAATGGTGAAGAAGAAAAAAACATTATTGATTTATTAATTAATCTAGAATTAAGAAAACAATATAATAAAATACCAACAATTTTTAAGGTGTCAACTTATTTATTTTCTCGTTTAGATATGGATTCTGTTAACACAATAAAATCAAATTTTGAAAGAAAAGATATTGCAGAAATGAAAGGTATTTTATCTCCAGATGATGCGATTTATACTTCTATGATGTGGAATATAGCAAGAGTTCAATATGATAGAGAATTGATTGAATTAAATAAAGAAAATAATTTTTTAAGAATTCATTATACAATTGCTTTTGAAATTAATGAAGATGTTAGATTAATATGTGATGCAGTTAAAATATTAATATATAATTAATTTTAATTAAAATTCATCCCATATTTGTTCAAGTATTCCAATAGGATCATTTGGAATCATACTATCTTTAATACTTTCTTCAAGACTTTTTGTAAAATTGTTAATGATATTTTGAACATTTAATAAATTATTTACTTGTTCTTTAGTTATATTATCATTAATTTTATAACTATCTAGACTAATATTTATACCTTCAAAATTTCTTGATCCAGAACAATAATAATTTCCATTAATTTTCATTCTAAATGATACTACAATATTATCTTTTACACCATAAAATATAATATCCATGAAAAATATAGGATAAGCTTGTTGAATACCCCATTCTTCAAATTGTTTAAAAGTTGGGGATGTGTGTGTAACTTTAATAACGTATGTCATTATTTACGTAATTTAGTAAAATAATTAAATTTAAATCAATTTTTTATTCAATTTTAATATAATTTTTTTGTAATTGACATATATTTAAAATTAATTTAAATAATTATTATAATTAGATATATAATTATGGATTATGACATAGATATCCAAGACAATAAAAAATATATTTATGTTATAAGTAATTTAATGAATACTGATATAAGTATTTTTGAAATAAATGAATGGGATGAGTTATTGAATAAAAGTGAAATTTTTAAAAAATATGTAAATATACTTAATCGTGAAAGTGATATTGAATATATTAACACACATTCAGAAATTAAAAATGCAACTTATTATTTATATCATAATTGTGAATATTGCAAATATGATGATTTTACTTCTTTAGAATATTATACTGGAAATAAACAAGATATATATGAAAGAGTATTTTTGGAGACTAAAAATAAAGATAGATATAATATATCTATAAATAATTTTAGAGAATGGATTATTGATAATTATGAAAATTTTAATAAAAACTATAACATAATAAAGTTGTATGATGATAAATAAGTTTTAATTAAATAAAATTAATTAATATATAAATAATTATGGATGAACTAAATATATTATAGTTTAACAAATCGTTCATTTATTACAAAATATTATTTTATTGTAATAATTTAAAAATATATTTCTTCGTTCTAATATCTTCTTTACCATCTTGTTTTATTCTATAATCATAACTATTTAATTTATATTTACTTTTTGTTAATTGTCTTATAATTGATAAATATGGTCTTTTTGCTTTTGTTGGTTCTGATGCTCCTATAATAGTTGAAAAACTATAATATTTTCTTATGTCAGGTATTAATTCTAATATTTTATCTTGTTTTGTTTTATCATTATCAAGATTATATAAAATAATACTACTTTCATCATCTAATTCTAACACATTAATAATTTTATCAACTAATTCATCTTGTTCTTTTTTATATAAAATACTTTTTAATTTCATAATATTATATAATGTTATGAAATTTTTAAATAAGATTAATCTTTATAATTTTTGGGTTTTCTTTTTAAGGTAGAATCTTTTTTAATATAATCTTTATAAGCATCTTTGTTATAAGCATTTTCAAAATAATTCCTATAATTTTCTTTTTTAACTTGTTTTATCGCATTTTTTATTTCTATAGATAATTCATCATATTTCAATACTTTTTTATTTAACTTCAAATAATGTTTTATTTGATTAAAATATTGCTCTATTGGATTGGTTTTAGGAGTATAAGGGATTGTAAATAAATATTTATTGCCACTATTTATAATTGCTTGTTTAACAAATTCATTATTATGGCTACCAGCATTATCTAAAATAATTAAGTGATTTTTATATTTATTAAATATATTTACTTCTAAGAATTCAACAAATCTTTCTTTAGTCATACCACCTTCTTTATATAATGTTGCACCTATACATTTAAAATTAGAAATAGCACATAATAAAGTAAATTTTCTAAATACATAATTATCATCTGTTTTAACAACACATCTTTTACCTAAATCACATTTTGAATATGGTAAATACATAGCTGGTTTTATTGAAGTTTCATCTAAAGATATTATTTTATTAAGTGAATATTTACCTATTTCTTTATAAAATGCTTTTAATTCTTTTTTAATATCTGTAGGTTTTCCATATCTTTCTTTTGGATAATGTTCATGTCGTGTTCTTTTTCTTGTTATATTATTATCTCTTATTACTTGTCCTAAGTGTTGAGATGTAATATCAAAATCTTTATATTTCTTTTTAATTATTTTATATAATTTTTCCATACTTATTTATTCATTTTCTTTTAATTTTTGTATAGCATATTTAACTGTTCTTTAGTTATTTTATAAGATACTTGTTTTCTATTTAGTCTTTTAATTTCTTCTAACTCTTCATATCTTTTAATCCATCTTTTCAAACTTCTTTCAGAACACTTAAATATCTCACAAGTTTTAGTATAATTAGTATGATCATTTTCTAAAAAATATTTAACAGCAATAAGTTTATAATCTTCACTTTTATGTTTAGACATTTAATATATAATTATTTATATATTAAAAAATCGGCATTTTAAATCTTCAAGGGTGTAAACTCATTAAAAATATTTAGGTCATGACCATTGGTATATAATTGCATAAATAGAATAAATATATACAATAAAATAATTTCAAAATAATATTTATAAAAAGGATTTATTTTATAACATATTATTGGTTTAATTATTCTATATACAATTCCATTTTTAAAATTATCTTTCAAAAAATATTTTTCTATATTAATTAATCCACATTTACCATATTTACTTAAAAATTGGAAACATAGAAAAATTAAAAATATTAAAATTAGTTTTTTATAATAATAATCATTAACTAAAGGACTTATTATAATACCATATAATATTGTTATATGAATTAATGTTATTATATTATTAATAAACATTGATTTATATATACACATATAAAACAATTTATTTTAATTTTTAAATTATTTAACAGTTAATTTAGCTAAATTTGCAAATATATTATTATTAACAAAAGGGGCTATTTTTAATGAAATATAAACAAATAATACAGTTAATAGAGATGAGACCATAATTATATTATTATTACATTCATAATTTTGTTTAACTTGTTTTGCAAGTGGAAGGGTTGAATTTTGTAGTAATGGTGGTACTGTTAATGATAATAAAATATTCAAAAGGGCAGCGATAATAGCAATTATTAAATCGGACATTATATATTATATTATAGAAAATATTTAAATATTTTTATTTTATATTTATAATCATAATAATTGGGGCATGATCTGAACCCAAAATATCAGTTAATATATCACTTTTTGTAATTTTATTTATTAATGATTTAGATACCATAAAATAATCAATACGCCATCCTATATTTTTATCACGACAATTACAACGATAAGACCAATATGAATATTTAATAGTTTTAGGATATAAAAATCTAAAAGTATCTATCATATTTGTTTTATTTATTAATAAATCAAAAGATTCACGTTCTTCAACTGTATATCCAGCAGTTCTTAAATTTGTTTTTGGATTTTTTAGATCTATTTCCTGATGTGCTACATTTAAATCACCACATAATATAACTTTTTTAGTTTCCTGTAATTTATTTAAATATGTTATAAATAATTGATCCCATTCTGTTACTCTATAATTTAATCGTTTTAAAATCTCACCAGAATTTGGCGTATATACATGAATTAAATAAAATTTTGAAAATTCACAAGTTATTACCCTACCTTCATCATCATATTCTTTACCATTAATATTAAGACCATATATGATATTTTTGGGTTCTTTTTTTGTAAAAATAGCCGTTCCTGAATAACCATTTTTAACTTTACACGGACTCCAATATTGATAATATTTATTTTCTAATTTATTATCTATTTCTTCTTTAACATTCTCATAAGGACAACTAATTTTAGTTTCTCCAATACAAAATATATCTGGATCCTCTGCATTAATTAAATTTACTAAATGCTGTTTTTTTAATATTGCTCTTATACCATTTACATTCCAAGCTATTATTTTCATTATTATTAATAAATATATATTTATTTATATATATTTATACATTACATAAACTTTTACATTATTAGAACCAATAAAGCTATTATTTTCTACAAACCCATTTTTTAAAAATAATATTCTTGATATTTCTGTCTGTGCTTGAGTATGTAAATAATTAATTTTTAATTCTAACATTTTTTCAATTGTATAATTTATTAAATTATAACCAATTTTTTTATTACGATGATCTTTATGAACACATAAATTATATATAAAACAACCGTGTGAATTATTAAAACTATAATAAGATAATGGTATATTATATTCGTTTATTTTTTCTAATAAGTATTTATTATCATATAAACAGATACATCCAACGATCTCATTTTCTAATATATATAAAATTATTATTGTTAACGGTTCGAAATCGAATTTAGACTGTTCAAAATTTTCTTGTAGAAATAATAATAATTTCTTTTTTTGTTTTTTTGATAGTTTAGAATAAATAGTTGTAATATACATTATTATATGTTTAATATTATTTCTTTAATATTATAAATATAAATTTAAAGAATTAATAAATATTATCATAATGAGTGTTTTTATTGTTAAAATTAAAAATAATATTAGTAGTATTTATGATAATATAGATAGTGCATTAGATTTTATTTATAGTTTAAAAAATTGCAAATTAATAAATAGTAATGAAAAAGTATTTATTGAAAAATATAAATTAAATTCATGTATTTTATTAGAAAATTATGATGTTGATTTAAACTATAATATTTCTACTACTAAAAAAATTAATTATGAAAAAATAATTTGTAATAACAATAATAAAGATGAAACTATTAAAAATGAAACTATTAATTTAGAAGAAGAACAATTAAATTTAGAAAAAAAACAATTAAATTTAGAAGAAGAAGAATTAAATTCAGAAGAAGAAGAAAATAATAAAAAATTAAAAAAAGAATTTATTAATAAACAAAATATATTAGGACAGACAAAAATAGAAATAGTTCATGAGTTAAATTTATTAAAAGAAAAACAAAAAAAAATATTAGAAGATGAAATTACATTTAATGTTGATTGTGAACTATATTTGAAATTTAAAAATTTAAAAGAAAATAATAATAAATTTATAATCCCATTTATGTTTGAAGATAAATATAAAACATTTGAATATATTGAAAGTATAAATAAATTAGATTTTAAACACTTTCAAAAATATTATAAACCTACCAAAATTAAAACAACTTATGATAGTTTATTTGAGGATGAAAACCTTGAAAAATCAGAAACTGATGATAGTAGTAGTGATAATAGTAGTAGTGATAATAGTATTACTGAAACCTTTTCAAATATTGATAATACAGAATTATTTTTAGCAACCAACCAAACAGTTAATAATAATTATAATAAAATAAATTCAACTAGTGATTCAAATACTAGTACATATAATTCTCATTAAATATAATTATAAATTAAATTTCTAATTATAATTAATGTATAGAGAAGATGATATTAATAAAATAAGATTAAATATTGATACTATTGCAGAAAAAGCAATGATTATATATAAAAATAATTATGAACCAACAATATTTGAAAGTAATGAAATTTATAAAGAAATATTAAATTATATTAAAAATAAAAAAAGAATAGTATATGGTGGTTATGCTCAAAATAATTTAATATTAATGAAAAATGTAAATGATGCATTTTATAAAGAAACTGATACCCCTGATATTGAATTTTATTCTTTTGAACCATTAACTGACTTAATAGAATTATGTGATTATTTAAAAGATAAGAATTTTAAATACATTCAAGGTCAAGAAGGTATTCATGAAGGAACATATAAAATTTTTATTAATTTTATTAATTATTGTGATATAACATATATACCAAAAAATATTTATGATAATTGTAAATATATTGAAAATCCAGATAAAGTACGTTTATGTCATCCTGATTTTATGTTAATTGATATATATAGAGTTTTTACTGATCCTATGACATCTTATTGGCGTCTTGATAAATCTTTTAAAAGATATTTAAAATTATATAAATATTATCCTATTACAAATAATAATACTATAATTAAATTTGGTAAGCTATCATTGGAATCAAATTTAAATATAATAAGAAAAAAAATTATTCATACTTCAAATTATATTGTAGTTGGTTCATATGGTTATAATTATTACGTATCTAAAATTAATAAAAATGATTTAGTAAAAATTAATTATTATGAAATTATTACTGAAAATGTTATAGAAGAATCAAAAAAAATATATAAAATATTACATGATATATTTGGAAATAAAATTAGTATTAAGGAATATAATCCATTTTTTGAATTTTTTGATTATAGAGTTGAATTTTTATATAATGATATTGTATTATTAAGAGTTTATAATAATAATAGTCGTTGTATTATTTATAATATATCTGAAAAAAAGAAAACTAAATTTGGTACAGCCCAATTAATTTTATTATATTTATTATCCAATTATAATTATTATTTAATTAATAGAAATGCTACAGAAGCTAATAATTATCTAAATATGTTTTTAAAATTAAATAAAGCCAAAAATGATTATCTTGATAAACATAATATTACAGTTTTAGATAATTCACCATTTGAAGAATTTAAATTTAAATGTTTAGGATCACCTGTAGATTTAATTCGTAAAGAAAGACTTAGAATGATTGAAAATAATAAACAAAATAAAAAATTTAAATTTAAATATGAACCTAAAAATACACCAGGTGTAGTTCCTATTTATAATTTTAGTAATATATCTGGGAATGAAGTTTTAAAAAATAAAAAAATTTAAATTTAATAATTTAAAAAAAAATTTAATTTAAATTTAATAATAAAAATTATTATATACTTTAATATATAGATAAATGTCTAGTAAATTATTCATACAATCAAACGTAGAAGAAGAGAAAAAAGAGGAAGAAGTCCCACCAATGATGGGAGGTGCAAGAAAGAGACGTGCTAAGAAAGCATCCAAGAAAGCATCCAAAAAATCATCCAAGAAAGCATCAAAGAAATCATCCAAGAAAATGACCGGTGGAGCCAAGAAAAGAGGATCCAAGAAAGCATCTAAGAAAGCATCCAAGAAAGCATCTAAGAAAGCATC